>LUMJ01000871.1_pt1 | contig 11169 bp, 7 predicted proteins | sample 729631 | NCBI WGS metagenome assembly LUMJ01 (sample SAMN03860266, study PRJNA289734) | marine metagenome | biome: seawater column; feature: ocean; material: water; isolation source: Red Sea water column Station 22 - depth 500m | place: Saudi Arabia: Red Sea | collected 2011-10-15 | depth 500 m | reverse complement strand
ATTTGCTTTTTTAGTTTCTTCTAGACCCATTGTGAATTTGGAGCTTTTTCTGTTTGCAAGGATCATAACTTGGTCGATAATATCAGAAACTTTTGCAAGCTTACTATTTGATATTATATCTTTCATTGATTTTGATTTGGTAAATATATGGATACCATCTTCACCACTAGAATCTACACCTTCAACAATTTTGATCTCATGGTCTTGGCCAATCTGTGTTTTTGTCAGAAAGTTTACAAATTTCTTTTTAGTTTCTCCTGGACCAAATACTATGAGCTGTTCATCTGTTTTGACAACAGCCAACAACGCCTTTGAAATCTCATCAAAGAAGTTTTCTATTTTAAAATTAGTTTTGTATCTTTTTCCACTTGATCCTGAATAAATATTAGGCATTATATGTAGATGTGTTCCTTTTAGTTTTCCAACACCACAATCACTAGTATCTATTGCAATTAGGATAAATGTCAGATTATTACCTTTAGTTCTTACAAGTTTTTTTTCTATCGACGTCCATTTCTTTTTGAGTAGGTTAAATGGTTCATCAATTTTGATAATAAATGAGTGATATGATCCGTGTGGAACTGATTCATTATTGGATTCCTTAATTATTCCACCAACCCGTATTCTATCTAATACATTATCTAATGATATCTTTTCAACTTCTATTGATAGCCTAATCTTAACGCGTTCACCCTTATCTGGTCTCGCAAATTCTTTCTCATGTTTAATAACACGAACAGTTTCTCCAACAATTTTATCACCTTTTTTGATAACTCTACGTAATGCAATTAGATCGTCTGAATCTTCTGGTATGCATGAAATTGAATTTTCATCAATAGTTTTTGTTCGCATGTCTATTTTTTATTCAAGAAAGAAAAACAATATCAACTTTCTTGGGTTTTCTTCCGGACATAATTTTCTACCCAATCAAGTGTAATTACTCCACTTTGTGCCAAATTCACAAGAGAATTTGACGATGCCTCGCCTGTCACCTTACCATTATTACGCCTAATCTGACGCCACTTCAGTTTTGTATTTCCGCTCCTAGAATTGTATATTATTCCCAATACGTCCTTTGCATTTACAAATGTAATATCACGAATTTTCTTCAAAGTTACCTTATCTGCAGCCTCAACGTATATGGAACCAAGATCCTCATCACGCTCTGGAAAAACTTCAATATCATCTGAATAGCTTTGTGGAGCAAATGAGCTACATGTGCTAACCATTACAAATGATCTAAAACTTTCCATTGATGCCGGAGTATCTATTTTTACCATTTTCTATTAATGTCAGTTGTTATTTATCAAGCTTCGTGAAAGATTCATTTAGTATTTCTTCAAAGATAATTTGCAGGCGTTGATGAGCTTGTCCCTTTGACTTGATGATGAGGATCTTGAGTTCTGAGCCTGTATAATTTTCTATAAGTTGAGTGAAAAATTAGCCAAAGTCAGCATCACGCTTTTGTGATTGCTCTTCATTTGCTCTTGCCGATTCTCTAAATTTGTCATCATGATTTTGACGACCATGTCCACATTTTACGCATGCTAAGAATTGACCATTTGGGTTTTTTTCAAACTCAATGCACCCACAAAAACACGTCATATCACAACATCTCACATACTGTATATTTGATTATTGTTGGATAGTCAGTTTTTTTCACAACATTCTCCCTTTGGAATTTTATGATCATGTGGACATTTCCGTGGGTGATTTAGCATTGTGCACAGAGCATCTGTAAATTGTTTATTCATGTGATGTTCAATTCCACATACCATCTCCTCATCAATCTCTACCTTAAGTGCACTATCCATTAAAACCTCAAGCAATCTACTATTTCTCATCATATTCGAACCCACATTTTCACCACTTTCAGTAAGAGTGACGCCTGCTTTATTATATTCAACAAGCTCTTTTTCATTTAGTTTTTTTAACATTTGAACAACGCTTGGCTGTCTTACGTTGAGCATCTTTGCAATTGTACTGATTTTTACTGGGTCATTACGTTCTTTGATATGCCAGATTGCTTTAAGGTACATCTCAACATGTTCAGCCTCAGCTGTTCCAACAAATAAAACCTCATCATTTTTCTCCATCATTTTACTCCCGATGCATCTTTTAATAAATATTCAAAATATTCCCTTGCAAAACCAGATAATTCAGCATGATCAGTGGATATTGCTATAATTTCGGATGCATTTGAATGGCTAATTTCTGGTCCAAGCAGAATTACAACATTATGTTTATCTGAAATTATACCACCACCAAACAAGCCTTTCTTTATCTTTACAGTGGAAACTCTTGACAGTCCTTTTAATGCATCCTTATCAAATTTGTCAGATGTAAGAATTGTAATCTTTACTCCTTTATCATTCAAATGTCTTAGTTTTGGTAACGCCTGTTTTACTAATTCCTCTCCAGCTTTTGGGATGGCAATTAACACTTCTTCCCTACACATATCAATCATCTCAAGAATTCTAGTTGCTATATTCATGGTTCCTGTTATAACCCAGATATCAGGTTTTTCTGCGGTTCCACTTTTTTTATAGATTGGGTTAAGATCGTTTAGTATGGTTTTCTCATTTTTAGCGAAATCTTCTTCAAGTTTTTGTTTTGTTGTTTGCAATGCAGAATTAGGAGATTTGGCAAAATATTTTGTCGGTCTTGATTTATCTGATCCTATCCAACCTTTTTCTTCTAACATACCTAAAACTTCATAGATCTTTGAATATGGAACACCAGACTGTTTGCTTAACTCTGAGGCAGTAAGCTCTCCGGTTTTTATTAACGAGGTAAACGTCTTAATTTCATATCCTGTCAGACCTATTTTTTCTAAAGATTTCTGTGTTTGATCGGAAACACTCATGATTTTTCCTTTTGTTTTGTTATTAATGCATAGTATAAACTAGCTCCCTATTCCAACGGTGTATAGTATGTAAGTTATTATATACCAATTTTTGGAAAATCCATAGTAATGGCATTAATTCAGATTTCTAACCAATCTACGAAATCATTGGGTAAAAAATCCACTATTCGTTTTACTCAAAGCATTTGTCCTGATTGTAATATGATTCTGGACGCTGAAGTATTTGAAAGAGACAACCAAGTCTTCATGTCAAAGACTTGTCCAACACACGGAGAATGTGAAGAACTGTATTTTGGTTCCTATGACATGTACAAGAAATTTAGTACTTATTGGGTTGATGGAAAGGGAGCACATGCACCAAACGTTATGATGGAAGACAAATGTTCATGTCCAAACAACTGTGGACTTTGTACTAACCACCTTTCTCACAGCGGACTTGCAAATATTATTGTAACAAATAGATGTGATTTAACGTGTTGGTATTGCTTCTTCTACGTAAAGAAGGGTCTTGAAGGCGCTTACATGTATGAACCAAGTCAAGACCAAGTTCGCGCTATGATGAAAACGCTTAGAGCTGAAAGACCAATTCCTGGAAACTCTATGCAAATTACTGGCGGTGAACCAATGTTAAGGGAAGATATTACTGATTTGATCAAAATAATGAAAGAAGAACATGTTGACCATATACAAATGAATACGAATGGAATACGACATGCATTAGATCCAGAAGCTGGCCGTGATGTGAGAGTGGCAGGATGTAACAACCTTTATCTTAGTTTTGATGGAGTAACGGCAAGAACCAATCCAAAAAATCATTGGGAAATACCATATGCATTAGATACATGTAGAAAAACTGGAACAACTGTGGTATTTGTTCCAACTGTGATTAAATCAATTAACGATCATGAGCTTGGTGGTATTGTTAGATATGCACAAAAGAATATGGATGTAGTCCATGCAGTTAATTTCCAACCAGTATCATTAACTGGAAGAATGGGAAAAACTGAAAGAGAAAAGTATAGAATTACTGTTCCTGATTGTATCCAGAGAATTGAAGAACAAACAGATGGTCAAGTGACTGTAGATGATTGGTATCCTGTACCAAGTTGTATGCCACTTACAAATGTGATTGAAGCATTTTCTAGTAAACCAAAATATGAACTGTCAATCCATTTTGCTTGTGGTGCTGGCACATATGTTTTCGAAGATGCAGATACAAAGAAATTTGTCCCTATGACACGTTTCTGTGACCTGCAAGGAATGCTTGAATTGTTTGAAGATAAATCTGAAGAAATTCGTTCTGGTGCGAACAAGTACTTTACAATGTTAGAAGTAGTAAGAAAATTGAAAGGTTTTATTGATAAAGATAAACAGCCGGCAGGTCTGGATTTGGCTAAGATGTTTAGCAGCATACTAATGAAAAGATCATTTGATGCAGTTGGTGGCTTCCATGTCAAGGGATTATTCTTAGGCATGATGCACTTTCAGGACAAGTATAATGAGGATCTTGAAAGGCTACAAAGGTGTGATATTCATTATTTGACGCCTGACCTTAGAATAGTCCCATTTTGTGCGTTTAATGTTATTCCAGAGTGGTATCGAGACAGAATTCAAAAGAAATACTCCATTACGGTCGAGGAATGGGAAGAACGACAAGGTGAAAAACTTGAAGACGGTCTTTATCGAGGTCTTATGAGACGAGGAGCTGGAGATGAACTAGCAGCAGGTTGTGCCAAGAGCCAGATGTTCCATGATGCACAACAAGCAACTATGTAATTAACATTAGTAAAATAATTAATTATCTGGATTATACTCTTTGTTTATTTTATAGATAATAGGACCGGTTAGTGGACCAGCCTCATCTTTCTGAAATGATGGTGAGACATACACTAATTGAAATGGACCAGTTCCATCTAGAGGAAACTTAACATCTTTTACATATATTGGAATATAACCTGGTATCCATTCTGCAGATTGGTCTTCTGGATTATCAGGATCTACGTAAAGTATAGGAGTGAATGGTATCATCTGTCCAAGAAGTGTTTCCTGCCAAAATATGTTTGTGTAACCAGTCATTTCCGGATTAAAATAATCTGCAACTGATAAATCAGCTATTTTTATGAACCAAAAAGCCTTAGTTTCATCACCACCTACTTGTTTTATTGTATATAATGGCACAGGTTCATCAACGGGTAGTCTTTCTGCTATAATATTTAACAGAACGTAATCAGCATCTAAACCAGTTACTATTGGTTGGATTTCATACACTTCCGTTTCCCAGTAGTCATATAATGTAGGATATTTGTCAGCTATGTCAGGATCATATTTTTTATCTGGTGAGGCATCATCATTCCAAATTTTGAAAGTCTCAAATTTAGCAGCTTTGCTATCATAATCACATACATCAGTAGCGTGTGTGGGGTTGTCGAGATCACATGACATACTTGCATAGTATATGCCTACATCAGTTTCAGTATCGCTCGTTAAAATTCGCCAAGCATTATCTGGTGTACTAAAAAATGTGGATGCTATTTTCTTAATCTGCCAATCTATTAGTGTAGCATTATCAGCCAGGGTTGCTCTCTCACTAAGAGTGGTAATCCAATATCCATAATCCCACCAAGCGGCAATAACAGCATCTTCAGCTGTGTTTTCTTTTACCCACTGCATAGAATCCGGCCAATCATTTGTGGAAATGTCAAAAAAACTACCACTATGCAGCAGGGAAATAGGAAGTCCAACATTGTTAGTTGACCAATTAATTTCTCCCTCCCCAGCAGGAAAAACTGTAGGCATGATTAATAATATTACAATTGCTCCAAGAAATGAAGTTTTAATTAAAACACTTCTAGGTTTTTGGCGTTCATTTAGGATTTTTGACGTTATGATTGCTATACCTATAGACGATAGTAGAATAACTGAGATCGCACCAAATATTTCTAATCTTACAAACGCAGAGGTAAAATACGCCCCAAGAAATCCTATTATAAGAACAAATGCCGTCATTTCATCTTTAATCTTAAAAGAGCGACTCACTTTTTTTTGGAAAAGTAGCCACACCCCCATTCCCGCAAAAACTATCAAGATTGAAAAATTGTAAAATATGATGTCAAGAGTTGGTGATGTGTGCTCAGATACCGAATTTACAACTGTATCGGCACCAGTTAAAAGGGGATTTGCAACATTAAGATATCTAAAACTCGGCATGTTGATCATGCCAGAAGATACTACCGAAATTCCAGCTATTATAGTGCCCGCTAAAAATGCAAAAGCATAACGTAACTGATCCTTGGTAATTCTCTTAACTATGACGCACCCTACCATGATTCCAGTACATGCATCTAGGTAAAGACCAGTAAGACTTGTAGTAAACACACCAAATTGAAATCCTTCAAGCGCTAAATACACCAGAAAAAATACAAAAGTGAATGTAACAGAAGCCCATATAATGAATTTGTTATCTTTTCTCAAAAATGGCAATGCTATAAGAAAAAGTCCTATCGGTAATATGAGAAACTGGACGCCGCCCCATGAAGCAAGACCAAATGCCAATAAAATCCCTCCTCCGAAAACCTTTGCGAGAGATATTTTTCCTTTATCTGATTTTATGCCACTAAGAAAAAGATAAAGAGCTAATAATCCAAACAAAAGACCAAGTGGCTCAGATTTAAACCATCCAAGCGAACCCCTTAGAATTATTATAGGTGAAATAGCAAAGAAAAGTGAAGCAAGAAGTCCAGCTGTTGTGCCAGCAATTGTTCTAACTAATGCAAACACAACAATTACTGTAAGCGAGCCAACAACCACCGGAAACACTATAGAGAAATCATACAGATCATAATTCATACCAAAAGCTTGGTAAGTTACTGCGGTAGTACTATGAAGCATTACTTGCGAAGTAGCTGAAACGTCTCTCCCATGTGGATACCAGCTCAAATCATCATTCCATTCAAAATATGCCGGAAATCCATTTTCTACTATGAATTGAGTTGCTCTATAATTAAAAAATGGATCAAATTCATTCAATTCAAAACCATAGTCCAAAGGTTGCAATCGAAGCATGAATGACAATGAAAAGGAAAGAACAAGTATTCCAATTATTAAGAGATAACGAAGATTATGTGACGACGTTTCGGTTTTAATTAATTTTTGGCTCATCTCCAACGAGGTACATCGAAATCACTTTCTTAATATTCTTTGGAAAAATTTGAACGTAGTTTACTTCATCTAAGTTTATGCTATTATAAGCTCATAGAAAAATAGATACTGTTTAATGTGATATGACGCTCTTGAATTTATTGAGAGTTTTTCAAACACAATTACTAATTATTTTAATCGTATCATTCTCAGTAATAGGCTTAGGCATACTCAAGGCGGTTCCATCTTGGATTAAAAATAATGCTGGTTGGTGGGCAACAGATCAAATTGGTGACGCTGATTTCCTTTATGGGATCGAATATTTTATAGAAAAACAAATTATTAGCATAGATAATCAAAAAATAAAATCTAAAATACCATTCGAACAGGTAAGATTCTCTGATGCTTGGGATATAACCGATATAGATTCCCTATCTTACATTTCATCAGCTTTCTTTGAAATTTATGGCGAAACGGGAAATTGTATTCTGGATGATGGGAGACTCAAATGGAATAGTATTTTGTTAGGACTAAATCCATTGCGTATGGAGCAATACGATGAAGTTGCAGTTTGGGATCATCCTGAGAAAATAATAGTAGTTTATCCTTACTTTACTCATGCAGCATACCATGAACCAGGTTTTTATACATATTATTCTGGACTGTGTGATCATTGTACGACAACCGAACTTATACCAGCAAGATCAACATACACATCTAGTGGTAAGGGTCATCAGGCTCTAACATTATTGGGTTATGATTCAATAACTGATGTGACCTTGGATCGTAATCCAAGCATATTACAACAATTTGATAAGGTGGTAATGCTTCACAATGAATATGTGACACGTGCAATGTTTGACGCTGTAACAAATCATCCTAACGTTGTCTATCTTTATCCTAATGCACTTTATGCAGAAATTGAGGTTGATTATGAAGATGAAACAATTACGCTGATCAGAGGTCATGGTTACCCAGAACCTAACATAGCAAATGGTTTTGGATGGGAGTTTGATAACACACACCCATATGAATATGATAGTGATTGTTTCAACATGGAATTCTATCAAATCAAGAATGGCTGGATGTTGAACTGTTACCCAGAAAATGTTTTCGTGCAAGATAGTCAAGACCTTTTCAATCTACTATTACTAATTAAACATCTATAGCGGGGAGTAGATTTGAACTACTGATTTTCGGGTTATGAGCCCGACGGGATGACCTGACTTCCCCACCCCGCTGAACAAAAATTCCTTATACGCTATATACGCCTTTATCCAAACTTGTAATTATTATTAGGATTTGGATAGATTTGATTATGGATAAACGAATTAGAATTGCTGGTATAGCTGCAGCAATAATTTTTGCAATTGTAATATGGGTTTCTCCTTCTAATCCACCACCAATTCCAGAACCCACTACAGAATACAGTAGTGAGTCCGTACAGGTTTTAGCAACTAACTTGGAAAAACCTTGGGCTATTGGTTTTGGAGGAGGTAAAATCTTTGTAACGGAAAAAGCTGGATTGGTTAGAGTAATAGAATCTGGAGTACTGCTTGATGAACCATTAGCTACGTTAAGAACTGCAAATGTTTTTGGAGGAGGATTACTTGGAATTGCTATTCATCCTGCTTTTGATAATAACCATTTCATCTATGTTTATTACACATATGAAAAAGATGGTGTACTCTGGAATAAAATTCTCAGAATAACAGAATTAAACAATAAGATTGATACTGCAAAAACAATATTTGACAATATACCGGGTTCTGTATACTATAATGGTGGAATTATGAAATTTGGTCCTGATGGAAAGCTCTACATCGGTACTGGCTACACCTCAGAATCCTCTCATGGTGCACAGGACATTCAATCACTTGAGGGGAAAATTCTTAGAATAAATGACGACGGAACAATACCAACCGATAATCCTTTTTCAGATTCACCTGTGTTCTCATTTGGGCATATGAATACAAAAGGTCTGGGCTGGGATAATGAAGGAAATCTTTTTGTCACTGAAATGGGTCCTACCAAAAACGATGAAATCAATCTAGTACAGCCGGGAGGAAATTATGGATGGCCAGAACAGGAATGTGCTGGTAATGAAGAATTTATTGATCCTATCAACTGCTATGATCCAGCAATAGAGCCTGGCGGAATTGTATTTTATTATGGCAATAAGGTTAATCTAGAGAATTCTCTTGTATTAGCCAGCTTGCGTGCTTCACAACTATTTAACCTCGAAATTTATGATGAAGAAGTTAAATCTCAAACAAGCATACTGAGTGGATTGGGTAGAATCAGAGACATCGCTGTGGGACCAGATGGCTATCTATATCTGATAACATCTAATACTGATGGGAAAGGTTTTCCCGATGCAAGTGATGATAAATTGTTGAGGATAGTGAAATAATATGGCAGATTCATCCATATCAAAATTTTTTGAAAAATCACTCAAAGAAAGACTTGGTATAGTGGCGGATTTTTCTGATTTGTCACAAGACGAGTTAAAAATCATTGAAGATGCGACTGGTGGAATTTCCTATAAGCAGGCTGACACCATGATAGAAAATGCAATAGGCACGTTTTCACTTCCTTTAGGAATTGCCACAAATTTTCGGATTAATGATAAAGATTATCTAATCCCAATGGTAATCGAAGAACCATCTGTTATTGCAGCATCCTCAAAGGCTGCAAAGATTGCAAGAATTCATGGTGGCTTCAAAGCCAAATCTGAGCAATCGTATAGCATTGGACAAATCCAAATCGTAAATGTTGATGTTCAATCATCCATACCAAAGGTTATCGGTGCCTCAACTGAAATTCTTAATCTAGCTAACTCAAAAAGCAATACACTTTCTAAACTAGGAAAAGGGGCAAAGGAAGTTTCTTGCAAAGATATACAGACTGATTCTGGTCATATGTTAATTGTAGAACTACTAATTGATGTTGGCGACGCAATGGGCGCAAATGTAACAAACACAATGTGTGAGGCAGTTGCACCAATGATAGAAGAGTTAACTGGCGGAAAATCTCTTCTCCGAATTCTATCAAACTATTCTACAAAAAGGATGGCAAGAGCTTCCGCAGTATTTGACAAGGATGCAGTTGGAGGAGAGAATGTTGTAGATGACATGATCTTGGCATTTCAATTTGCTGAAAATGATCCATACAGAGCGGTAACTCACAACAAGGGTGTAATGAACGGTACAATTTCTGTTGCAAATGCAACCGGACAGGATAGTAGAGCTATTGAAGCTGCAGCACATGCATATGCAGCTAAAAGTGGTTCTTATCGTTCCCTGACAAAATGGACAAAAGATGAAAATGGAAATTTAGTTGGAGATTTTGAATTGCCACTTTCGGTTGGTATAGTTGGGGGAGTTATTCAACACCATCCGATTGCAAAAATTTGTACGAAACAGATCGCATTTATATTAGCTAGAAATATCTTGATAAAAATTGCACCAGTAAAATTTTCAATTCCTAAAGGAAGCCTAGAAGAGGCTACATTCAAACTGCTAGAAGAATCTTGGACAAAAGTTAGACGAAGACCTCGAACTTACCGCGTATTCTTGGATGATCCAGACATTAAGGTCAAAATGCTTCGTCCTCAAGAGATTCCAACTCTGGTGGGAGATGGTTTGTATGATGTGGGCATTACCGGGCAGGATTGGGTTAATGAAAACAAGGCAGACGTTGAAAAATTACTTGATTTAGAATACGGAAAAATCAAGTTAGTAATTGCCATTCCTGATAGTTACAAGTACAAGTCTCTTGATGACATGATTTGGACTTATGGCAAGAAGAAAAAAATACTTAGAATTTCATCAGAATATCTTACAAACGCTTCAAAGTTTATCAAAAATTGCAAATCCTACAAGAAACTCTATGGTTCAAAGGATCCACAAATTGTTACACCATGGTTACGTCTGGGAACTAACAAAAATGTTCAGATTCATCTATCTTTTGGCGCAACGGAAGCAAAACCACCAGAAGATGTTGATGCTATAATGGATGTGACTGAAACAGGAACAACTTTGAAACAGAACCAATTGAAGATAGTAGATACAGTCATGGAGTCAAGCGCACACTTGATTGCCAATAAGAAATCTCTAAAGGACAAACAAAAACGTCAAAAAATATTTGATATTGTTACACTGATG
>LUMJ01002380.1_pt1 | contig 11181 bp, 9 predicted proteins | sample 729631 | NCBI WGS metagenome assembly LUMJ01 (sample SAMN03860266, study PRJNA289734) | marine metagenome | biome: seawater column; feature: ocean; material: water; isolation source: Red Sea water column Station 22 - depth 500m | place: Saudi Arabia: Red Sea | collected 2011-10-15 | depth 500 m | reverse complement strand
GTATCATTAATTCAAGATCATGACAGTGGAATTCCAAAAATATTATCTAACGTTATCTCTAGTCAGTTTGATGTACATAAAGAATTTGGTGGAGTGGTGCCTGAATTGGCGGCACGATCACATGTGGAAAAAATTGATCTAATTGCAAAAAAAGCAATCGAAGAAAGTGGAGTTAGCTTAGAGAAAGTCTCAGCTATTGCCACAACAGCAGGACCGGGATTAATAGTTTGTTTAACGGTAGGTTTAAATTTTGGAAAAGCTATGGCTTCATCTCTTGATATTCCATTTATAGGAGTAAATCATTTAGAAGGACATGCATTAAGTCCAAAATTACATTCAAAACTCGATTACCCATATTTACTACTTTTAATTTCTGGAGGTCATAGCCAATATTTGAGCGTTAATGGTCTTGGTGATTATAATAGACTTGGAACAACAATTGATGACGCCTTGGGAGAAGCGTTTGATAAAACGGCAAAACTTTTAGGAATTGAATTTCCCGGTGGGCCAAAATTAGAAAAATTTGCAAAAAAAGGAAATTCAGAAAAATTTGAACTTCCAAAACCCATAATTAATAAAGGTGGATGTAATCTTTCATTTGCTGGTTTAAAAACAGCGATATTAAGAATAACAAAAAAAATTAAAACGGAACAAGAAAAATTTGATCTTGCCGCTTCATTTCAAAAAACTATAGAAGACATTTTGTATATAAAAACGAAAAAATCTTTCGAAGATTTTAAAAAAATAAATTCTAAAGAAAAATGTAATTTTGTTGTAGCTGGTGGTGTTGCCGCAAATGAAGGTATTAGAAAAAAACTTGTTAAAGTAAGTAATGAAAATAATTTTGAACCTGTAATTCCTGATCTTAAATTGTGCGGAGACAATGCTGCAATGATAGCTATGGTTGGTTTAGAAAAATATAAAATAAAACAATTTGATAGTTTAGACTTACCTGCTAGTCCTAGGTTACCTTTAGATGAAAGTGCTAAATTTTTAAAAGGAGCAGGGGTGAAACTATAATGAGTTACTGGTTATTAAAATCTGAACCAAGTGTTTGGTCTATCAATCAACAAATTAAAGCTGGAAACAAAGGAGCAGTTTGGGATGGCGTAAGAAATTATCAAGCTGCAAATAATTTGAATAAAATGAAAAAAGGTGACTTATGTTTTTTTTATCACTCTAATATTGGAAAAGAAATTGTAGGTATTGTTGAGGTAATTAAAACATCATTTATAGATCCTTCAGACAAGGAAAGAAAATTTGTTGCAGTAAAAGTTAGATTTAAAAGTAGACTAAAATTTCCTGTTTCCCTTGAAAATATCAAAAAAAACAAAATTCTAAAAGACCTTGCTTTAATTAAACAAAGTAGACTTTCAGTTATGCCAATTGACACTAAAAGCTGGAAAATAATTTTGAAGATGAGTAGTATTGGTTAATAAAAAATTCATGCCTAAAAAAAAAGTTTTAAAAAAATCTAAATCTAAAGAACTTATATACAAAATTAATAAAGATTGGATTGATAAAGCTATAGTAAATAAATCTCAGTACGAAAAAAAATATAAAGACTCCTTAAAAAATAACGATGAATTTTGGAAAAAAGAAGGAAAGAGGATTAAATGGATTAAACCATACAAAAAAATTAAAGATGTAAAATACAGCAAATCAGAAGTAAAAATAAAATGGTTTTATGATGGTACATTAAATGCATCTTTTAATTGTATTGATAGACATTTAAAAAAAAATAAAAATAAAGTTGCTATTATCTGGATAGGCGACGATCCAAAAGATCAAAAAAAAATTACATATAAACAACTACACAAAGAAGTATGCAAAACAGCTAATGGACTTAAAAAAATTGGAGTTAAAAAAGGTGATAGAGTTACAATTTATTTAACGATGATACCTGAACTTGCATATACAATGCTAGCATGTGCAAGGATTGGTGCTATCCATTCAATTATTTTTGGTGGTTTTTCTGCGGATAGTATTTCAGGAAGAATTAACGACTGTAAATCAGATTATGTAATTACTGCTGATGAAGGCGTAAGAGGAGGCAAGTTAATTCCACTAAAGGAAACAATGGATGAAGCTTTAGTTAAATGTCCTAATGTCAAAAAATGTATAGTTGTTAAGAAAACAGGAAATTTTGTTAATTGGGACCTAGATAGAGATCTTTGGTATCATGAAATAAATAATGAGGCTTACAAAATAAAAAGAAAATGTGAACCTGAAGAAATGAATGCTGAAGATCCATTATTTATTCTTTACACCTCTGGTTCAACTGGAAAACCTAAAGGGGTTTTACATACAACTGGTGGATATATGGTTTATGCATCTATGACACACCAATATATTTTTAATTATAAACCAAAAGATATTTATTGGTGCACAGCAGACATTGGCTGGATTACAGGACATAGTTATATAATTTATGGACCACTTTCTAATGGAGCAACAACAATCATGTTTGAGGGAATACCTACTTATCCTGACACATCCAGATGGTGGGAAATTGTTGACAAATATAAAGTTAATATTTTTTATACAGCTCCGACTGCAATAAGAGCGCTCATGAAAGAAGGTGACAAACCTGTTAAAAAAACATCAAGAAAAACTTTAAAATTGTTAGGAACTGTTGGAGAACCAATCAATCCAGAAGCGTGGCAATGGTATTATAAAACGGTTGGGGATTCTAAGTGTCCAATTGTTGATACTTGGTGGCAAACGGAAACTGGAGGAATTTTAATTAGCCCACAATCTGGTGCTATAAATTTAAAACCAGGATCTGCAACTAAACCATTTTATGGAATTAAACCAGTTATAGTAGATGAAAATGGCAAAACCTTAAATGGAGAAGCTCAAGGAAAGCTTTGTATATCTCAATCTTGGCCTGGGCAAATGAGAACTGTATATGGAGATCATCAAAGATTTATAGATACATATTTTTCTCAATTTGATGGAAAATATTTTACTGGTGATGGATGTAGAAGAGATAAAGATGGATATTACTGGATAACAGGAAGGGTGGATGATATAATTATTGTTTCAGGTCACAATCTTGGAACAGCAGAAATTGAAAGTGCATTTGTAGCTCATCCAAAAGTAGCTGAAGCAGCTGTAGTTGGCTATCCACACGATATAAAAGGAACAGCTTTATATTGTTTTGTAACTTTAAATACTGGTGAAAATAAATCTTTGGACCTAGAAAGAGATTTGAAACTTTGGGTTAGAAAACAAATAGGACCAATTGCAAGTTTAATAAAAGATAGAAAAAAGAAATAAATTAATTTCACATAAATTAGACAAATAAAAAAACCCACCACATAAATGTGGTGGGTTTTATATATAATTTATATACAATTATTTTTTTTGTGAAATAACAAGATGAATTACTGCACCAAGTGCCGCTCCAATCATCCAAGCATATCCACCTCCTCCACCTAGATTGGCAAAGAAATTTGTTAAACCATCAGTAATTAAAATATTTGGCCAAACAGTTCCAACGGCAATATAACCAGAAATAATCCAAGCCAACATTCCTTTGTAATTAAAGCCATCGTTATAATGATATTTTTTACCTTTTTTGTCAGTATACAAATCATCTAAACTAATTGTTTCTTTTTTAATTATATAATAGTCAACAATCATAATACCAAATACGGGTGCAAGAATTGCTCCAAGAGTATTTACAAAAGGAAATATTCCCATTTGAGTAATAACTGAAACCCATAATCCACCTATAACAAAACCACATATAGCAGTTATCAATCCACCAACTCTGAAATTGATTTTACTAGGTATTAAGTTTGCTAAATCGTAGTTGAGCAATATATTCTCCAAACACAGCTATAGTTCCACCAGTAATCATCAATGTAATGAAAGAGAAAACAACAATGTTACCTACTAATCCATATAAGTTTCCTTTTTTCATTTCATCTTCATTCTTAACAAATCTTGCAAAATCACCAAAGTTAATTACTACCGCAGCAAAATATCCAACCATTATTGAAAACACAGCTAAAAATGCTCCAAAAGATCCCAGTCCTTCAAATCCACCTGATCTTTCTCCTCCTGAAAATATGTTTCCAACTTCAGATAAAAGTCCACCACCAGCTTTAAACCAAATAGTTATCATTAATACCAACATAACTATGTAAACCGCTGGTCCTGCAAAGTTTAAGAATCTTCTAATAAGGTCTATTCCATTCCAGAAAAGCCAAATTTGAAACAGTGAAACAAATATAAATGATACCCACATTACACCTGTCATGCCAAGAAGCATTACTTCTCCTTCTATACCTGTTAGACCAGTAATTAAAAGTGCTACTGCAGTTGATGCCGCATAAGTTTGTGCAGCATACCAGAACATTGCAACAAGGCCTCTAGCCATGGCAGGAAAGTTTGCTCCAAACACCCCCATACTAACTCTTGCAAAAACTGGATATGGTATTCCATGTTTAACACTTGGTTTACCTGAAAGATTAACAAGCCACATTATAAAGAATCCTGCTAAAATTAATGCAAAGAATACAGCCCAACCATTTAATCCTGAATACAAAAATAATGATGCCGCCAAAGTATATCCAAATAAACTTTGTACATCATTTGCCCATACATTAAATATTTCAAACCAACTCCATTTTTTATTTGCACGTGCTGTTGGTGCTAAATCCTTATTATATAGACTTGAAGACTTTGTAGTCATATCAATTCCTCCTATATTGTTTTAATCTGGCAAACAGTATATTTCTTTGAAATAAAATGAAAGTTATTAAAATCATTATTTATTAGTATTTTTTTTATTAAAATTAAATAATAAGCAATGTATAAAGACTTTATTGTTAAAATTTAATTAAAAAAAAACAAAAATTGATAATACTAAATTTATCTATCAATGAAAAAAATAAAAATTTCACCCTCAATTCTTTCAGCAGATTTTGGTCAATTAGGTAATGAAGTTAAAAGATTAGAAAGTGGAGGAGCCGATATGATTCATGTTGATGTTATGGATGGTCATTTTGTTCCAAATCTTACAATTGGTCCACCAGTCATAAAAAATTTAAAAAAATATACCAAACTTCCATTTGATGTACATTTAATGATTTCTCCAGTTCATAAGTATATAAAAGATTATGCTGAAGCAGGCGCTGACATTATTACAATTCATCCTGAAGCAACTGATAATTTGAATGAATCTGTTAACTTAATAAAAAAATTAAATAAAAAAGTTGGCGTATCTTTAAATCCTGATACAAATATAGATGCATTGATTGATGAAATTGCAAATGTCGATCTAATATTAATTATGAGTGTTTTTCCTGGCTTTGGAGGTAAAAAATTTATACCTGAAATAATTGATAAAATTAAAAAATTAAAAAAAATTAAAGTTAAGTGCTGGTGCAAACATTTTAGTTTCAGGTACTACAATATTTAAAGAAAATAATGGGGATATAAAAAAAAATATAGAAAAACTAAAATCTATGTAAAATGTTTTTAAAAAATTCTATTAATTTTATTCATGAATTTTTCTTTATTCTTGCAAAACAAATAAGAGAATTTTATTTAAATTCATCAATCTATAATAAAAAAATATCAAAAATTGATGTTAATACTTTAACATATAAACCAAATCTAAGTATATTAAGTTCTCTTGTAAAATATGAAAAAAAGAAAGATAAAATAGAAAATTTTCATGTTAGCTCAATTTGGGAAAATAAAAAAATATCAAACAAAGATTTTAAAAAACTTCATGGTTTTTATTGGCTATTTTCTATAGATTTAAAATCTTCAAATAAAATAACTCAATCAATAATTCAAAACTGGATTGACAAAAACCAGAATTATAAACCTAAGAATTGGGAAATAGATACATTATCAAAAAGAGTTATAGCCTGGATATCAAATTCAAAAATGACTTACGATAGCTCAGATAATATTTATAAAAATAAATTTAATGAAATAATAAATAAACAAGTGAATCATCTAATTAATGAAATTAATAGATCAAATCTTGTAGATAATAAAATGATAGGTTGTACTGCAATTATTGTTACGGGAATATCCTATAAAAATGATAGATTTTTATCTTATGGTCTAAATCTATTAAAAAAAATAATTAATTCATCTTTTGATAGTCAGTATTTTCCAAAATCAAGAAGCATAAAACAACTTATATTTTATCTTAAATATTTTGTTTTAATTAGAGAATTGCTCAAAGAATCTTTAAATGAGATTCCAGAATATTTAGATGAAATAATATTTTATTTAGGTAAAGCATATGACTTTTCTTGGGGATCATTGAAAAAAAGTCTATTATTTAATGGAAATCATGAAGATGATTATTCGGATTTTGATAAATATTTAAGTCTCTACAGATATAATTTTAGGAGTAATACTCAAGAATTAGCAGGATATTCAATTTTAAAAAATAAGAGTGTAATAATAGCCATGGACACTGGTTCTAACCCTGATAAAAAATTTTCAGAAAATTATCAAAGCGGGCCATTGTCTTTTGAATTTTTTTTTCAAGGAAATAAATTAATTTGTAATTCAGGTTATTATCAAGATCATAACCATCAATTAAATAGAATATCTAAATCAACAGCCACCCATTCAACTCTAATTTTAGATAATTCATCGGTATGTACTTTTAAAAAAAGCAAAAACGGACCCAATATAATAAACAAAGGATTTAAAACATTTAATAATAATATTGTTTATGAAAAAAATTTCTGGAGCATTAAAAGTTCTCATGATGGTTATTTAACAAAATATGGTGTCATTCATGAAAGAACTTTAGAATTTTATCCCGAGACAAATAAAATTGTAGGAAAAGATAAATTAATAAAAAAAAATAATTTTAAGTCTTCAAATTTTGAAATACGATTTCATTTGATGCCAGATACAAAAGTTACTAAAACACAGGATAATAAGTCAGTTTTAATTGAATTAGAAAATTCTGGATGGAAATTTTTTTCAAATCATGGATATATTGGGGTTGAAACTGGATTGTATTTCGGTAGTAAAAATACTTATAAAGAAAACCAAAATATTTTTATTTCGGGTGTTACACAAAATGATGATCAATTAGTTGAGTGGGAATTAAATAAAATATGAATAAAAGAGTTAAACAAGCATTAATTTCTCTAGCAGATAAATCAAATTTAAAATCAATTTTAAAAACGTTGAAAAAATACAATGTAAAAATTATTAGTTCTGGAGGTACATCTAAAGAAATTAAAAAGTTAGGCTTTGCTTGTATAGAAGTCTCTAAATTCACACAATCATCTGAAATATTAGGAGGAAGAGTTAAGACTTTACATCCAAAAATACATGCGGGTATTTTAAGTAAAAGAGATAATAAGATTCATCGAAAAGAACTAAAAAATAACAATTATGAAGAAATAGATTTAGTAATTGTAAACTTTTATCCGTTTGAAAAAACTTTAGAAAAAACAAAGAATCATAAAAAAATTATAGAAAATATAGACATTGGTGGACCAACATTAGTTAGAGCGGCTGCAAAAAATTATAAGGATGTTGCAGTTGTAACCAACGGTAACCAATATAAAAATTTAATTATTGAATTAGAAAAAAATAAGGGATCAACAAGTATTAATTTTAGAAAAAAATTATCTGAACAGGCTTTTAGTTTTACAGCATATTATGATTCATTAATATCTAATTATTTTAATATTCAAACCAACAACATTTTTCCTGAAAAAAAAATAATTTATGGAAATTTAATTGAAAAATTGAGATATGGGGAAAATCCACATCAACAGGCAGCTATTTATAGCACTAAACAAAATCTTGGGATTTTCCAACTTCATGGGAAAAAGCTCAGCTACAATAATTACAATGATATATTTTCCGCCTTAAATCTTTCTAAAACTTTGCCAAAAAATACTGGAACTGTAATAGTAAAACATGCAAATCCATGTGGTGTTTCAATAAATAAAAATAAAGTACATAGTTACAAAGAAGCATATTCATGTGATCCAATAAGTGCTTTTGGTGGAATTGTATCTTGTAACTTTAAAATCAACAGCAAAGTAGCTGCTCAATTAAACAAATCATTTCTTGAGGTAATAGTAGGTATTGGATTTAATAAAGATGCACTTAAAATTTTAAAAAAGAAAAAAAATTTAAGAATAGTTGATGCATCAAAACTAAAATTTGAAAATTTAAATAATGTGACAACTAACTTTAATTCATTTTTGCTACAAAAAGATGACAATAAAATTTTTCAAAAAAAAGATTTTAGAATAGTTTCTAAAAAAAAGCCAAATAATAAAACATTTAATAATTTAATTTTTTCATTTAATGTATGTAGAAGTGTTAAATCGAATGCAATTGTTTTAACCAAAAATAAAACTACCATTGGTATAGGATCTGGTCAGCCCAGTCGTCTGGATAGCTGCAAAATTGCAATTAGTAAAATGAATAAATTTCAGAAAATCAATAACAATGAAGAAATCATTGCTGCTTCAGATGCTTTTTTTCCTTTTGTAGATGGTATAGAAACTTTAGTTCATGCAGGTGTTACCGCAGTAATTCAACCTTCGGGTTCAATCCGTGATAAAGAAATAATTAAATTTGCAGATAAAGTTGGAATTGTTTTAGTATTTTCCAAAACAAGACATTTTAGACACTAATATATTTTATCAATTTTTGCAGCTAAAACAAAATCACTTTCGTGTAAACCTTTTATTGCATGAGTAAAAATTTTGATTCTCGCATAACCCCATCCAAACCAAATATCAGGATGATGACCCTCTTTCTCAGCAATTTCCCCAACTTTATTAACAAAAGATTGACTTTCTAAAAAATTTTCAAATTTAAAATCTTTAATTATATGAAAGCCATCTAATTGATCTTCCTTCACAATTCATTTTGCAAATTTTCATTCAATTTACTTAAAATATCTTTTGGTAATATTTTTTCCCATCGATTATTAAAACCTAAATTAAAAAATCTTTTTTTTTGTCCAGTTTCTTTTGAGTAAACACTTTCTACAAAACCTTCGTTTTCTTCTTTGTTTTTTAAATTATTAAAGTTTGTCGAATTTATTGAATTTATTAGTTTTTTTTCATCAATTTTAGTCTCTTTTTTTGAAATATTATTAATAAATAAAATAATTTTTTTAAAAGTATCATATTTTTCATATTCAATATCTTCATATTTAATAAATAAAGTTTTGAAATCTTTGCAATTTTTCCATGATCTATAATGGTTTGCCCAGGAACCCAAAAAAGTAAAATTGCTGTGATCATTATCGTTAGTTTTTTCTAATAAATTTTCATTTTTATTCATCAATTTGTTATAAGCCTCTTCATAAGTTAAAGAATAGTGATGTGTAAGAGATGTGATTAAATTCCTTGGGTCTCTAACGATATAAATTGCACCGATAGTTTGATCATTAGTTGTAAATTTATTTCCTTTAAATTCGTTAAGAGAATTATGAGTTTTTAAAAAATTTATTTTTTCTCCTCCAAAAAATTGATGAAAATTTTAATGAGGGAAACTGAAGAATATTTAAAAGCAAATCAAAATCAAATTTCCCTTTTTTAGAAAAATAATAAGAAGATATAAATGAACGTAAATAAGTATTTCCACTTTTTGGGTATGAGGCTATCCAAATTATCATATAAAAAATTGAACAATACTGGAGCGGGCAATGGGACTCGAACCCACGACCTTCTCGTTGGCAACGAGACGCTCTACCACTGAGCTATGCCCGCTTGTTTAAAAAGTATTATATTTAGCGAGTTTTGTAATTGCAAGCAATAAGTAAAGAATTGATTTTTTTTTAATGTTGTTTGAAAATAATTTGTTTATCTAAATTTTGGTCCCCACATCCAAAGTGCGAGGGTCTTTCTGACACCACTTGTTACTTTATTAACTTTGTGGTTAGTAAAAGATGGAAACACAATTACACTTCCTGGCGTCTCAAAATCAGGACATTTTACCTCAACTCCTTTAAAAAGAACAAGTTCTCCACCTTCGTATGCCTCATCAGAACAATTAATCATTGCTGTTAATTTAACATCTCTAACAGGATTATTTGACTCTGCATCTATGTGCCATGAATATTCTGTACCAGGCGTATAAATATTATAATTAAAAATTTTATCTCCCGTTACTGGAAATAGATCAAAACCGTAATTTGCGTTATTTGCTGAATAACAATAACTTATAAACTTATTCAATATTTGTGCTATCGGTGCAAACCTAACAAATTCTATTTCTGAGGTTTTTAATGCTGATTTAGCAGGAGAATCAAAATTTTTTAATTCTTTCTTTTGATTTATTTGTTCATTGAGTTGTTTAATTTCTTCTTGATTATATAAATTTTTACTTACTGCAAAAACTGATTTTCTCATTGAAAAAAGATTATAATTAGCGGGTTTTGTAATTGCAAGCAATAAGAAAAATATTAAAAATTAATTTTATTAAATTTTAAAATATTCTGCATATCTTTTAAATTATCTTTATATATTTTCCATTGTTCAGAGGTGTTTTTAATTATTTTTCCTCTAACCTGATAAAGAGATGCAGTTTCTACAGGTCTATTATTTTTATTGTAGTCTTTAAGACTATCTTCCCAATTCAAATTCAATTTGTTTATTATATCTCTAATTTCTTTATCATAATTTAAAACAAATTTTTCGTAATTTACATTAATTATCTTTTCATTAAATTTTTGAAACCAATATTTCATTAATTCATTATATAGAACATAATATTCTGCGATATCTTCTTGGCTCAATGTAAACTCCATGCCGGTATCTCTAAAATTAATTTTATAATTAGACCAACAAACTGCCATTGGATTTCTATCTAAATGTATGATTTTAGCTTCTGGAAAAGCCTTAATTATAAAGCCAATCCATTTAAAATTTAAAGGTAATTTATCAATTATGTATGTTTTATTAGATAATTTCATTAGCTGCTCAAAATATTCAGATCTAATTTTACTAATAGTATTATCAAAATTTTTATTATTTTTAATATAAAATTTATCAATTATTTTAGGTAAAAAAATTAACTCTCCTGCTCCATATATTTTAGAATGTGCTGATAAAATTCTTTCTATTAAAGTCGTGCCTGATCTTGGCATTCCAAGAATAAATATCGGTATATTACTAATTTTTGTTTGATGTTTAATTTCTCTTGAAT
>LUMJ01000442.1_pt1 | contig 11184 bp, 8 predicted proteins | sample 729631 | NCBI WGS metagenome assembly LUMJ01 (sample SAMN03860266, study PRJNA289734) | marine metagenome | biome: seawater column; feature: ocean; material: water; isolation source: Red Sea water column Station 22 - depth 500m | place: Saudi Arabia: Red Sea | collected 2011-10-15 | depth 500 m | reverse complement strand
CATTTCAACAGCACAACACGCCAAACCGAAAGTCATCCAATGCAATGAACCAGTTCTAGCCCAGTTAATTAAATTTTCTGATGAAGTTGTAATAAAACCTTTTTCACTAAAATCTCTTGCAATTTTTTTGAATTCTTTAGGTATTTGATTTTCTTTTGCAATATTTATATTTATCATTTTAATCCCAATCCAACGCTCCTATTTTCCATTCGTATATAAAACCTATGGTTAATACTAATAAAAAAATCATCATTGACCAAAATCCTAGTGCTCCAAGATTTCCTAAAGATATAGCCCATGGAAATAAAAAGGCAATTTCCAAATCAAAAATAATAAATAGAATTGCGACTAAATAAAATCTAACATCAAACTCCATTCTCGAATCGCTGAATGCTTCAAAACCACATTCATATGCAGACAGTTTTTCCGAATCTGGATTTTTTGGTGAAAATAAAAAATTTAAAACACTAAAGCCCACACTTAAACCAAGGGCAATAAACAGAAAAATTATAATAGATAAATAATCTTTTAATAAATCTGTGATCATAACTTTATATAACTATTTATATATCAATTCACCCAGCACATACAGATGAGAGATTGTCACTAATGATATAGTGGATAACTCGAAGTTATCAAAAAAATGGCGGGAGTGACGGGACTCGAACCCGCGACCTCCTGCGTGACAGGCAGGCGCTCTAACCAACTGAGCTACACCCCCAAAAATGGTGGGCGCTGAAGGACTCGAACCTACGACCCTCTCGGTGTAAACGAGATGCTCTACCAACTGAGCTAAGCGCCCTATAATCTTTTCAAGTTTTTACAATACACGAATGGTAAAGTAAATTTAATTCTCTAAATCTTTAATGCTTACAAATTTATGAGCTAAATTACTATTTTTTTTTTTGATTTCATCAAAAAAATTCCAAGCTAAAACTAAAGCGCAATCAGGTTTTATCTTTATCTTGTCTTTAGATACAATAGGAATTTTCATACCAGGCAAATACTTTCCATGCTTTAAATTATTATCTTCAACAATGCAATCTATTTCATCAGAAATTCCAAAAAAATTTAAAGCTGTAGTTGCTTTAGCAGGAGACCCATAACCAATTATTTTTTTGTTTTTACTTTTAAGATTTAAAATATTTTTTCTTATATTATCTCTAATTTTATATACTTTTTTAGCAAATTCTTGATAAGTTTGATATTTTGTAATACCAAATTTTTCCTCTTCCTTAATTAACTCTTTAATACTATTTTCAATTTTTATTTTTTTACCTTTTTTAATATAAGATCTTATAGATCCGCCATGTGTATTTATCCTCTCCACTCTATAAATTGCAGCATCATGTTTATTAAAAAAATTGATTAGTGAGGTCAATGACCAGTAGTTATAATGTTCATGGTAAATATTATCGAAAGTTAAATCTTTTAAAGTATTTAATAAATACTGAACCTCTATAATTAAAGTTCCATTTTTACTTAAAAGTTTAAGCATACATTCTGCCATTTCTTTTAATTTATCAGAATGAGCAAAAACATTTGAAGCAAGAATTAAATCCGCATTTTTTCTGATTTTTTTTAAGTTATTTATTTCTAGAAAGCCGTTAAATGTTTTTATTTTATTCTTATTTGCTAATTTTGCTAAATTTCTAGCAGGTTCCACTCCTAATATATTTTTAAATCCTAAATCTTTAAATGGTTTTAGTGCTACTCCATCATTGCTTCCTATATCAATTATATAGGATTTTTTCTTGTTTAACTTAAAATCTTTAATATATTTTTTTGCTGCACTAATAAAATGTTCTCTGAAAGATTTAGATGTAGAAGAGGTGTATAAATAATTTGAAAACATTTTTTTATGATTAACAGCTACAGACAATTGGCAATTGTGGCATTTTCCACAATAATTTACTTCCAAGGGATATAGTTCGCATTTTTCATCTTTTTTATTTAACAAATTATTTGCAAGAGGTTGATATCCTAAGGAAACTACTCTTTGGAGCTTAGTATTTCCGCATGATCTACAATCAAACTTATAGGAATTTAATAATAAATTCTTTTCATTGTCATCTACCAATACGTGTCTAATGGTGTGTGTGACGCCATAATTATCATGTTCTCTTTCTCCTCTCACCAAGTTTAAAAAGGTTGTATTTTTAGGAAAAACCATTGCATGCGCTGTATTAGGTTTGGTTACTATTAATTGACCTTCATCAACTACATGAGTAATTTTTGGTGAATTTTTTTTTAGTAGATTTTGATACACACTTATAAATTGACCTTTGGTAACTAAACATTTTTGTTCTTGTATAGGATGGTAATGATTAGCTCGAACCGTTCCCTTTTTTGAATCTATCAATCCTATTAAATTTATTGGCTCAGTTAATTCGTAATTACTAATTTTGCCACGTTTGTCGATAAATTCTTTTTCTCCTTTTCTAACATGCTCTAAATCTTTTGTTATGGTTAATTTAGACCACTTAAAAATCATTTCTTTGATACCCTCATCCAGATTATATAAAAATTTAAAACCTGTTTTTAAAATCTTATTATTTGATAAAGAAAACCCCAAATTAGGAATTTCATCATTAGTTTCTTTTAAAGTAATTTTGGGATTATATTTTTTGCAAATCTCTGCAACTTCTTTTACAGTTACAGTATCTTTAGTTAAATTAAATATTTCTGAAGAAATATTTTCCTTTTCTTCCATGTATTTAAAACATCTTGCCACATCAACAAGAGGCACCAAACTTTTAATCTGTCTGCCACCCGCAAAAAGCTTTATAGTTCCGTTTTGAGATGCTATTTTTGAAAAAAGATTTGGCATTATATCAATACGAGCTGTATCGGTAGAATAGCCGTAAACTGAACCTAGTCTTAAAATTATATAATTTTTGCCAGAATTTTTTAACTGTTTTTCATTAATAGCTTTGGAGCTCGCATATGAAAGTATAGGTTTTGTATATTCGTCCTCGAGTATATCATTTTTAACTTTTTCTATTCCTTCGTAAACTACGTGAGTAGAAGGAAAAATTATTTTACATTTATCGTTAATAGCATTAAGTATGTTTTGAGTTCCCTCTTCTGCAACCAATTTAATTTTAGCATCTCTATCTTTGCTGCTTTCACTTTTAAGCCTAGGTACATCGGTTATTCCCGCAAGATGATGAACAATATCTACATCTTTGCAGTATTTATTTACTAAATCTTTATCTAATATATCGCCATGAACAAAATTGATGTTCCAATTTCTTAACTGATTAACTCTTTCGGATATAAATCTGTTATCAACAACTATAACTTTATCGTTCCAACTAATTCCCGAATATATTTTGCATAACTCTGTACCGATATAACCAAGTCCACCTGTTATTACGATTTTTTTCGCCATTGCCGTTATTGTGCCTTATTAAATTTAGATCTTTACTTATATTATATAAATCAATATTTCAATTATATATGAAAATCTATGACTGTTTTATGTTTTTTGATGAAGAGATGCTTTTAGATCTTCGATTAAATATCATGAATAAGTATGTTGATAAATTCGTAATTACTGAATCTGTATATATGCACAGCGGTAAACCAAAAAAATTAATTTTTGACATAAATAAGTTTTCAAAATTTAAAGATAAAATTATTTATATTGTTGTAGATAAAAACCCTCCTGATTTAATTGAAATCAGAAACGATGAAAGTATCGATATAAAACAATCTAAAATGACAATAAATGCAAAAAAAAGAGAAATGCACCAAATAAATAAAATTAATGACGGAATGGTAGATGCTGATTTGGATGATATGATAATCGTAAGCGATGTAGATGAAATACCAAATTTAGAAAATATCAATTTTAAAAAAATTAGTAATAAATTAATTTTCTTTAAGCAGAAAATGTTTTATTACAAACTAAACTTATTTTATAAATCTTTTCCCTGGTATGGTTCTAAAGCCTGTAAAAAAAAATATTTTAAAAATCCAGAATGGTTAAGATCTGTAAAAAATAAAAATTATCCCCTTTGGAGACTTGATATATTATTTTCAAAAAAAAAATATAACGATATACTCCTAGTGAAAGATGGCGGATGGCATTTCACAAATATAAGGAAGCCCGAAGATTTAGAAAAAAAATTATTAAATTTTTTACACCATGTCGATTTTGAAGAAAGTGGTTTAAAATTGGAAGATCTTAAAAGATTAATTAATGAAAAAAGAGTTATGTATGATCATTCGATTGATAAAAAAAAACATAGATGGGGAGAGGGACAAAAATTAGAAACAATTAAACTTGAAGAGATGCCTAAATATATTATAAAAAATTTTGAAAAATATAGAACTTGGCTAGATATATAAATTACGAAAGATAAATTTAAATGAAAATTTACGATTGTTTTCAATTTTTTGATGAAGAAATGCTTCTAGATCTTAGACTCAACATTTTGAATAAATATGTAGATAAGTTTATAATCACGGAAGCTACCTATATGCATAATGGTAAATCCAAAAAGCTTATTTTTGATATTGAGAAATTTTCAAAATTTAAAGATAAAATTATTTATATTGTTGTAGATAAACCTCCGCCAAATTTGCTTAAAGTAGAAGACGAGGACACTCCAAAAAATAAAGAAAGCAAATTAATTCTAAATGGATATAAAAGAGATAATTATCAAAGACAGATGGCACAAAAAGCTTTGAGTGATATTGATCCAGAAGATTGGATAATAATTAATGATATCGATGAAATACCAAATTTAAAAAATATTGATTTTGACAAGATTAAAAAAAAATTAATTATTTTTAAACAACAAATGTTTTATTATAAATTTAATTTGCTTTATCCATCTATTCCTTGGTTTGGTTCTAGAGCTTGTAAGAGAAAAAATTTTGTCTCTCCACAATGGTTAAGAAATACAAAACAAAAAAAATATCCTTTATGGAGATTTGACATTATATTTTCAAAAAAAAAATATCACAATATATTTGCTGTTGAAGATGGAGGTTGGCATTTTACAAACGTGAAATCTCCCAAAGAAATTGAAAAAAAACTTTTGAATTATACTCATCATTATGAATTTGAACAAAGTGGCATTAACCTTGAGGATTTAAAAAAAAAAATAGAAGAAAAAAAAATTTTATACGATCATACTATGGACCAAAGAAAATATAAGTGGGGTAGTGAAAAAAAACTAACGGCAATTAGTTTAAATAAAATGCCCGATTATTTAAAAGAAAATTACAAAAAATATTCTACTTGGCTTGAAATCTAATGTGTGCTGCCTGGAGCAGGTTTTTGACCACTTTTTGATTTGGTTAAATTTTCAACATCTATCCATTCAACTGGTTTTAGCTCTTTAACCAACGCGACTTTTAAAACCTCATCTACAGTTTTTACTGTAGTGATTTCTAAATCGTCTAAAATATTTTTTGGAATTTCTACTAAATCTTTTTTATTATCTTCCGGTATCAATACTTTAGGAATTCTTCCTCTATGTGCTGCTAATAACTTCTCTTTAAGTCCGCCAATAGGTAAAACTTGTCCTCTTAGTGTTACCTCTCCTGTCATAGCAACGTTTTTATTGACCGGTATACCAGTGATTGATGAAACTATTGAAGTAACCATAGCTATACCCGCTGAAGGTCCATCTTTTGGTGTAGCTCCTTCAGGAACATGAATGTGAAAATCTCTTTTTTCAAAAATTGGTGGAATAATACCAAATTCCAAAGATTTGGATCTTACATATGATTTGGCTGCTTTCACAGACTCCTGCATAACATCACCTAATTTTCCAGTTATTAGCATTTTACCTTTTCCGGACATTATAGCCGATTCTATTTTTAATATTTCTCCTCCAAATTCTGTCCAAGCTAAACCTGTTGCTACCCCAATTTTATTATCAGTTTCTATCTCACCATATTTGAACTTCTGAACACCTAAATAATCAGATAAATTTTTGGAATTAATTTCAAGTTTTGAAATCTCTTTTGTTAAAATATTTTTTACGGTTTTTCTTGCCAATTTCGATAATTCTCTTTCAAGATTACGAACACCGGCTTCTTTCGTGTAGTTTTGTATTATGTCTTTGAGAGCATCTTTATCTAAATTCCATTCATCATCTTTGAGACCGTTATCCTTAATTTGTTTTGGTATTAAGTATTTATTTGCAATATTGATTTTTTCATCTTCTGTGTATCCAGGAATCCTAATAACCTCAAGTCTATCTAATAAAGGAGGTAAAATATTTAGTGTGTTTGCAGTAGTTACAAACATCACATCCGAAAGGTCATAATCAACTTCTAAGTAATGATCATTAAAAGTAACATTTTGTTCAGGATCTAATGCTTCTAACAATGCTGAGGATGGATCTCCTCTATAATCTGTACCAACTTTGTCAATCTCGTCTAATAAAAAAAGAGGATTTTTCGTCCCAGCTTTTTTCATTTGTTGTATAATTTTTCCTGGTAATGAACCTATATAAGTCCTTCTATGTCCCCTAATTTCTGCCTCATCTCTTATTCCTCCTAAAGACATACGAACAAATTTTCTTCCAGTAGCTCTAGCTATTGATTTTCCAAGAGATGTTTTTCCAACACCGGGTGGACCAACTAGACATAAAATAGCTCCTTTTATTTTACCAACCCTAGTTTGAACAGCTAGATATTCAAGGATTCTTTCTTTAACTTTTTCTAGGCCAAAATGATCTTCATCTAGAATATTTTTTGCTTCATTAATTTGTATACTTTCTACTTTTTTATCTTTGTTCCTCCAGGGTAGTTCTGTCATCCAATCAAGATAATTTCTTACAACTGTAGCTTCAGCAGACATTGCACTCATTGATTTCAGTTTTCTTAACTCAGATAAACATTTTTTTGTAGCCTCTTTAGTCATTTTTGCTTTAATAATTGCTTTCTGCAAATTTGTAATTTCATCTTTTCCTTCTTCTATTTCTCCTAGTTCTCTTTGGATAGCTTTTAATTGTTCATTTAAATAATATTCTCTTTGAGTTTTTTCCATTTGATTTTTAACTCTTCCTCTTATTCTTTTTTCAACACCTATAACATTAATTTCATTGTTAATATGTTCCATTAATTTTTCTAGTCTTCTTTTTAAATCAATCTCTTCTAATAATTTTTGCTTTTCAAAAATAGAAATATTTAATTGGGCAGAAATATGATCGGCAATTTTTGATGGATTTTTTACGTCCTTTAGATTTGTCATCAGTTCAAAAGAGATTTTTTTATTTAAATTAGTTAATTTTTCTAATTTTCTAACGATGGCTGTTGAAAAAGCTAGCAAATCTTCTTTTGATTCAACTTTATCTTTAACAACTTCAGCAGCACAAACTAAATAGTCTTTGTTATTTTTGCACTCTAAAATTTTAACTCTATCAATGCCCTCTACTAAAACTTTTACTGTTCCATCTGGCAGCTTTAAAAGTTGTAAAATCTTACTTTCACATCCAAAACTGTAAAGATCTTCCTCATTTGGATCATCTATTTCAGCATTTTTTTGTGAAATTAGAACTATTTTTTTATTATTTTTCATTACTTCATTCAAGGCTTTAATAGATTTATCTCTGCCAACAAATAATGGCACTATCATGCTTGGAAATACAACTATATCTCTTAGAGGTAATGATGGTACTAAATCAGTTTTGATCATAACTGTAGTATATGGTTATTATAGATATTATTTCAACCAATTTCTCAGGCCGCAGATATTTTTTTGTTCTTAGAGTGAATAACGATAGGTTGAGTCTTATTTCTTACAACAGATTGATCTACTACAATTTCATCAACATTATCCATTGTTGGAAGCTTAAACATAGTTTTCAACAATAAAGCTTCGATAATTGATCTTAATCCCCTAGCTCCAGTTTTCTTACTTATAGCTTTTTTAGCTATTTCCAAAATGGCATTTTCTTTAAAAGTAAGTGTTACATTTTCAAATTCAAAAAGTCTTTTGTATTGTTTAAGTAAAGAATTCTTTGGTTCCTTCAATATTTTTACAAGTGAATTTTCATCAAGGTCCTCTAGTGTAGCTAATATTGGCATTCTTCCAACAAATTCTGGTATTAAACCATATTTAATTAAATCTTCAGGTTCCAAATTTTTGATCAACTCTCCGGTAGCTTGATCTTGAAAATGTTTAACGTTAGCACCAAAACCTATCGACGTTTCTGATCCTCTTTTTGCTATTACTTTATCCAATCCAGCAAAGGCTCCTCCACAAACAAAAAGAATGTTAGTTGTATCTACCTGTAAAAACTCTTGTTGAGGATGTTTTCTTCCGCCTTGCGGAGGTACACTAGCTATAGTTCCTTCCATAATTTTAAGTAGAGCTTGTTGTACTCCTTCTCCAGAAACATCTCTTGTAATTGAAGGATTTTCTGATTTTCTACTTATTTTATCAACTTCATCTATATAAACTATTCCACGTTGCGCTTTTTCAACATTGTAATCCGCTGCCTGTAATAATTTGAGTATAATATTTTCAACATCTTCTCCAACATAACCTGCTTCAGTTAGTGTGGTGGCATCTGCCATTGTAAAAGGTACGTCTAAAATTCTAGCCAAAGTTTGAGCTAGTAAAGTTTTTCCACATCCTGTAGGACCAACCAAAAGAATATTTGATTTTGACAACTCTACATCTTTGTTGCTTTTAGTCTCATGACTTAATCTTTTGTAATGATTGTGTACAGCTACAGATAAAACTTCCTTAGCATATGTTTGACCAATAACATAATCGTCTAAAACCTTACATATTTCTTGCGGTGCAGGAACTCCATCTTGATCTTTTACAAAAGAATCTTTGCTTTCTTCTTTAATAATATCCATGCAAAGTTCAACACATTCATCACAAATAAAAACTGTTGGTCCAGCAATTAATTTCCTTACTTCGTGCTGACTTTTTCCACAAAATGAACAGTACAAAATGTTTTTATTACCTTTTTCAGACATAAATTATTTTCGAATCAGTATAATTTTGAAGTTAAACTAATGTTTACAATTATCAAGTTCAAGTTGTACACACCAACCAAATATAGTGGTTTAAGATCTTTTCTCCACAACTTCATCGATCAATCCAAAATCTTTGGCTTGAATTGGTGTCATAAAATTATCTCTCTCTAGTGCTTTTTTTATTTCATCTTCACTTTTTTTTGTATGCTTGGAGTAAATTTTATTTAATCTTGATTTAAGAGCTAAAATTTCTTTAGCATGAATTTCGATATCTGTTGCCTGGCCTTGAAATCCAGCTGATGGTTGATGAATCATAATTCTAGAATGTGGAAGTGAAAATCTTTTTCCTTTTTCTCCAGCCGCCAAAAGAAATGATCCCATAGATGATGCTTGACCTATACATAAGGTAGAAACAGGTGGTTTTATATATTGCATAGTATCATAAATTCCTAGCCCCGAAGTAACTAATCCGCCTGGACTATTGATATAGAAAGATATCTCTTTTTTTGGGCTTTCCGATTCCAAATATAGTAGTTGAGCTGTTACTAAAGTAGCAACGCTATCATTAACTGGTCCAACCAAAAAAATAATGCGTTCTTTTAATAGTCTTGAATAAATATCATACGCTCTCTCTCCTCTATTTGATTGCTCAACAACCATTGGGATAAGATTATTCATCTGATCTTCAAATCTATCTTTCATAACGAATCAACGACTTGAAGTTATACAACTTATGATTACTTTTTTCTAATTTTTTTCGCCTTTTTTGAGGATTTAATTGCCTTTTTTGCTTTTCTAGGCTGTTCATTTTTATCTTTTTTGGAAGATAAATTAGACGATTTTTTAATATTAGATTTCGCATCAATGATTTCCTTCGCATCTTTTATAGAAATTGTTTTCTTAATTTTTTTTGATTTTTGTTTAATCAAATTAATTATTTTTTCTTCATATATAGATCCACTCAAACTCGCTGCAGCCGATGGATTTTTTTGGTAATATTCTAATATTTGCTTTTGTTGATTAGGCATTGATTGAATTTGTTTTTGAATTTCGCTTTTTAACTCTTGTTCACTAACTTTCAAATTATTCTTTTCACCAAGTTCATTTAATATTAGTCCTAATTTAATTCTTTTCTTAGCAATTTTTTCGCTTTCTTTTTCATTTTTTTTCATATCTTCTTTGCTTAAATTTTTGGATATTATCTCTAGTTCTTGTTTGACTAAATTATCAGGAAGCTCTACGTCATGAATTTTTTCCAACTTGTTTAATATATTTTCTTTTGAAAGGGCATCCAAAGACATCTTGTATTGATTTTGAATTTGTTTTCTTACTAATTGTCTTAGATCATTTAAATCTTTTGCTCCAAGATTTTTTGCAAACTGGTCATTTATTTTTACTAATTCTGATCTTTTTACATTTAAAATTTTACATTTAAAAACTGCGTTCTTTTTTGCAAACTCTTTTTTAGGATAATTTTCAGGTAAAAAAACTGATACTTCTTTTTCTTGATTTTTTTTAACACCTAATAATTGTTTATCAAAACCATATATAAATAAATTTTTTCCAAGAACTAACTGTGTATTTTTTCCTGTCCCTCCATCAAAACTTTTGTTATCTATAGTTGCTTCATAATCAAAAGCTACCAGATCACCGTTTTCTGCAATTTCTTTATCTCTTTTATCTACAAAATTATTCTGATTTTTTGCAATCTCATCTATTCTCTTTTTTACGTCATCGTCAGAGACATTAATTTCGTAATCTATAAAATTAATATTTTCGATAGATTGAAGTTTGATTGATGGCAACTCATCAATTTCTAAAGTATAATTTAAGTCTTTTCCTTCTCCGTATGATTTAAGATCAAGTCTTGGTTGGCCTGCTACTTTTATTTTTTTTTCTTCCAATGCTTTAGTTGAAGTTTCCTTTAAAATTTTTTCTAATACTTCGCCATAAACAGCTTTACCAAATTGTCTTTTTAAAACATCAACAGGAACTTTTCCCGGTCTAAATCCTTTTAAATTAACCGTTTTACTTAGTTCAGTTAATCTAACTCCAATTTTCTCTTCTATCGTTTTTTTATCAACAAAAACTTTTAAATTAGTTTTCAGTCCTTTTTTGGAATCTACTGTAACCTTCATAATCTTTGGTGGGCAAGAAGAGACTCGAACTCTTAAACCTTTCGGTACTAGTTCCTAAGACTAGCGCGTATACCAATTCCGCCAC
>LUMJ01001021.1_pt1 | contig 11225 bp, 10 predicted proteins | sample 729631 | NCBI WGS metagenome assembly LUMJ01 (sample SAMN03860266, study PRJNA289734) | marine metagenome | biome: seawater column; feature: ocean; material: water; isolation source: Red Sea water column Station 22 - depth 500m | place: Saudi Arabia: Red Sea | collected 2011-10-15 | depth 500 m | reverse complement strand
GGCTGTAGGTTCATCTAAAAACAATATCTTTGGTTCATGGGAAAGAGCTTTCGCTATCAAGGTTCTTCTCTTCATTCCTCCAGAAAGATTTATTGCCTTTGTTGTGGGCGTCTCTGCTTCAATAACACTAACTTTCTCCGGTGCTTTATCGACGAAAGAAGGCAGGACAAAGACAACAATTATCAAAACCACCGACAATGCCCCCAACAAGGTATAGGCGATCGTCTTGCTGACTCGGGTTCTATTCTCCTTTTCTAGATTCAGTTGTTGAATGGTCTTGACTGATGTTTCATCCGGGTTAGATTGCAAATCCGGTATGATATCTGAGCCGTTTTCAGAGTTCTTGTGATCCATGGAAATTAATTTTAACCCTGAGGGTCAAGATTTTCAGAAATATTAAATCCAGTTTCTTCAGTATAGATTTGTTTTAACAGTTTTCGCCATTCCAGGAATTTTTCTTTAGCTGTACCTGTCAACCTCAATGTCTGGCCTTCAATTTCTATAATCAGAGGTTTGGCTTGGGTATCGAAAGACGCTCCTGCTTCTTTCAGGGTTTCTTTATGAATTTCAGCTTCTGATGACATACCAAAACCACTCTGCACGGCCTGCATGCCTCCATAGATAGCAGCTTGTTTAGCATAACTGCTTGCCTGGCTGTCTCCCTCATAGGCAATAGCACCCAGTATTGCAGCAGCTCCCAAAAGTTTTCTTTTCCTGGCACTCCTTTTTAAATCCTCGTAGGTGAGAATTTCTTCACGGGATAATTTTCGCCAGTTTTCATAAGGCAAGGAAATGTCCTGGTAGAGTTTTGCATAGTATTCATTTAACGTATCGACCAGAACAAATTCACGCTCTTTGACATTTTGTATGCGAGTCATCATCTCATCATTTTCTGATGGCAGACGTCTCGCGGAAAATATGTCTTCTTTATCTTGTTCGAGATAATCTCTGTAAACAGCAGGCACCAATTCTGCTGCAAACCTCAAATCACCAATTTCACTGATTCTTTTCAATTCTGCTGACGACAAAGAACTTTTAATCTTCAACAGGTCATTAGCGATCTTATTATAGAGACTTTGGTAAGGATCTTGGGTGTAGTCCCTTTGTTTGCTGTAAGCGCTCCTTGCAACAGTTGTTTTATAAACTTTATTCATCCACTCTTTTATCCCAAGCTCCAATTCGGACGGCAACAGATAGCCCGTTTGAAGAATCTATTCTGCCTGCAACGATTAAATCCATGGCTTCAGATTTCTCAGGCAAAACCCAAACACCACCCCAGAAACCTGTGTCCTCTAGTGTTGTTTTCAGATGATATGGAATGTATCTTGCTTCAGCTTTTCTGATTTCAGGGAAAATAAGCTCTCGTTCTTCTTCCGGAATATTCGGATCGAAAATCAAGATACCAACATCCAACAATTGCTCTTGAGTCAATTCAACTTGAGCTCTCTGAATTGGTACATTTTCATACGTAATTGTCTTCGATAATGCAAAATCAGTAACTGCCAAAAGGAGCACAGTCAATAAAGAAATAGCTGGTTTGATTTTTAAAAAATTTGACATAATTCTGAAATGCTATTTGATTCCCATATGTTTTCTGTACTCATTCCACAGGGCTTCGCGTATTAATGGATCGTCTTCCTGAATTGCAGCTTCCCTGATTTGTCTTGCAATAACGTCTTCCCCTGTTCCATCCATAGGTATATCGTCTGGTATTCTTTCTTTTGCTTTTTCTGCTTCTTCGCCTGTGGCATCAGCATTTTCTTCACTCTCCTGAGAAGTTGCATCTTGGCTGTCTTGGTCCGATGAGCCCATCTCTGCTCCATCGGCCATATCCCCGGATTCCATGACTCCCTCCATTACTCCCGATTGTACGGCTGCCGCATCCGCTGATTCCTGTCCACTCATCCCTCCAGAGCCTTCTCCGGAAGATGCAATGATGATTCTTTCACCTGCGATCTCTTTGTCAAACACCCCCAGAGATTCATTAAAGATACTGGATGCAGATTGACCTGAAGACATTGAACCCATATTTGAGCTCTCCGTTCCTGTTTGCGAAGAACCAGCTTGAGATGGGCCTGAAGATGCCATACCTGATGTTGTGCCCGATTGGCTATGTTGAGATCCAGTCCCAGATTGCTCGTCGTTGGAACCAGTTGATTGCTGACTATTGGAATTACTTGACCCCTGAGCACCATCTGAACCCGAGGTCTGAGATTGAGAGGATTGAGAAGATACACCACCAGAGGAACTCATTGATCCAGATGATTGCGAGGATGAAGACGAGGATGATGAGGACTGAGGTTGTGAGGATGGAAACGATAAACCACCAGATGAAGATGAAGACGAGGATGATGAGGATGATGTGGGGTTTGGCAACGGAGTTGCAGACTGGCTACCACTACCCATTTGTTGCATAGCACAACCGCTAATCATTAGCAGGGCTGTGCAAATTAACCATAATTTATTTGCCGACATTTTACTATCCCCTAGACTCACAACATCTCCTTGAATATTCATGATTATATCAACAAATAATGAAGAAATAATGTGTCCAAAACTGAATATATGCTCGTCACTTGTGCCTATAATTTGTTAGGATCTGACTCTAAAACCAATTTATTAGGAGTCATAATGGACAAAGACAGTGTCTTAAATAAGCTAAGGTCCCAAATAGGAACTCAAATCCATCAAAGTGACTGGGTCACGGTCAGTCAAGAAATGATTAATGCTTTTGCCGATGCCACAGACGATCATCAATGGATTCATATTGACCAAGAAAAAGCGGCCCTAAAATCGCCATTTAAAACAACTGTTGCACACGGATATTTTACGCTTTCACTCTATCCAAAATTAAGAGGGCTTGTAGATCCATTGAATTCTCCTTTTCCAGAAGCTAAGAACATTATCAATTACGGCATCAACAAATTGAGATTCCCAGGGCCCGTTCCTTCTGGAAGTAGGATCCGCTCCAATTGCACCCTGCTTTCTGTGGAAGAAGTAAAGGGATCCATTGAATTCATAGAACAGTATTCAGTTGAAGTGGAAAACCTAGAGAGGCCTGCTTGTGTTGCCGAATGTATTATGCGGATGTATTTCTAGTTGCTCTCTTGAATGTGACTGAAAAGTTACTCTCTTAACTCTCTTCTTAAGATTTTACCAACGGTGGTTTTTGGCAGTTCCTTCATAAACTCAATCTGCCTTGGCACCTTATAAGCTGTTAAGTTTTTTCTGCAGTAATCGATGATCTCTTCTTTTGTAAGCTTTTGATCTCCCCCGAGAACGACAAATAATTTCACCGCTTCCCCTGTCTTCTCGTCTGGAACTCCTATGCTGGCTGCCTCGATAATGTCTGGGTGCATACAGACTACATCCTCGATTTCATTGGGGTAAACATTAAAACCGGAAACGATGATCATGTCCTTTTTTCGATCTGTAATGGAGAGAAATCCTTCTTCATCCATAGTACCTATATCGCCAGTTTTGAAAAATCCATCCTCTCCGATGACCTCGGCTGTTGCTTCTTCATTCCGCCAATACCCCTGCATTACCTGCGGTCCTCTAACACAGATTTCTCCCGCTTGACCACGTTCAACTTCATTACCATTATCGTCTCTGATTGAGATTTCGGTATTGGGAATTGGCAATCCAACATTGCCTGAGAATGTTTTGGCGTATGCCGGAGAGGTTGTTACACCGGGTGATGTTTCTGATAAACCATAACCCTCAAGCAACACTTTACCTGTCAATTCATGCCATCTCTCCGCAGTGGATCTAAGGGTTGCCATGCCCCCTGCCCCTGAAAGTTTCATCGAAGAAAAATCCACATTTCCTATTTCTGGATGATTGAGCAGGCTTTCATATAGGGTACTGACCCCGTTAAAAAAACTGAAGGGCCACTTTTTCATTTCAGCAACCAATGTCGAAGTGTCCCTGGCATTGGTAATCAACACATTTAAACACCCTTGGGAGTATCCAGCGAATACACACACCACCAAAGAGTAAATGTGGTAAATCGGCAAGGCATTCATATAAATATCCTGCCCCTCTTCTAATATGCCATCCAACATGCTGTGAAATTGATCTAAATTTTTGGTCACATTGCCGTGAGAGAGCATGGCTCCTTTGGAAAATCCTGTTGTCCCGCTGGTGTACTGCAAAAAGGCAATGTCATCCACGGAAACAGACACCGTTTCAAAGTCTTTTATTGACCGGGTGAGAGTGTCATTAAACTTGATGGCTGTTGGAAGTTTGTAGGCTGGCACCATTTTTTTAAGATATTTGATCGCAAAATTCATCAAAATACCTTTTGGAAAACCTAAAAAATCGCCAATTTTTGTAACAATCACATGTTCAATTTCCAGCTCTGAAAAAACAGCATCCAGGACATGAGCTGCGTTTTCGAAAATCATAATGACTCTCGCGCCTGAGTCTTTTAATTGGTGTTTAAGTTCTCTCGAGGTGTAAAGTGGGTTAACGTTCACAATGATCAGACCTGCTCTGAGAGCACCAAATACCTTTCTTGAGACCCAAATCCTTTTGGAGGTATGCGGCAAATTGCTTCGATTTGATTTCAACCTCTTTGGTAGTGATAGATACACCAAAATTTGTAAAAGCAGGAACCTCCGAAAATTCGGATTCTGCCTCATCCAAAAGAGTTACCAGCGTCCTTGGGTCAAATTCAAGTTGATCAGGCGTTCCTTCTGGGTAGTTTTTCAGCCATGGTTTATCTTTACTCATATCCTTACCATAAAATGCAATCAATCGCTTATTCTTACATTGTATTAATTTTTTTTCATCCAATTAGTTGCATCAAAAGGTTGTTATCGCCATCATGATCTCCTTATTGGATAATAAGCATATGGATAAATCGAGATTTCCAAATTTTTACCGCTTGTCTATCAAAGACCGAGTTGAGGCTGTGTATGAAAGAGGTTTGATTTCTGAGGAAGATTACCTAGCTCTTAAAAATCAGCAACAGCAATTGGATCTTAATAGTGCTGACAAGATGATTGAAAATGTCATTGGTGTCATGGGACTTCCAATAGGTCTTGGATTGAATTTTTTAATCAATGGAAAAGATTATATAATCCCACTGGCCGTTGAAGAACCTTCCATAGTTGCAGCTTTAAGTTCGGCAGCTAAAATTTTCAGGAATCACGGCGGATTCCAAGCAGAGTCTTCCGATCCAATCCTCATAGGTCAAATTCAGGTGGTTAATATCAAAAATTTGCAAAAAGCACGTTCTGATATTTCTTCCAGAAAGGAGGAAATTTTAAATCTTGCAAACAGCTTTCATCCTAGAATGGTTGCCCGAGGCGGGGGTGCAGTTGATTTGAATGTCAAAACCTATCCAATGAGTTCATTTGAACAAGATATGTTAATCATTGACCTCCATGTCGACACAAGAGATGCCATGGGCGCCAATCTTGTCAATGGGATGTGTGAGGGTATCGCTTCATTGGTTGAATTAATAACTGAAGGTGAGGTTTTTTTAAGAATCCTATCTAATCTCTCAGATAAAGCACTGGCTTCCGCGTCGGTAATTATTCCAAAAGATGCGCTCGCAACGGTTGATTATAGTGGCGGAAAAGTCAGGGATGGAATTGTAATTGCTTCTGATTTTGCTCATGCAGACCCCTACCGTGCTTCCACTCACAACAAGGGCATTATGAATGGAATTGATGCCGTTGCTCTAGCTACAGGCAACGACTGGAGAGCAATTGAAGCCGGTGCTCACGCATATGCAGCGAGACATGGCCGCTACTCAGCTCTATCTAAATGGTCCATAGACAATAAAGGAAATTTGGTCGGGAAAATTGAATTACCCATCAAGGTAGGAACAGTAGGAGGACCCATGGAATCCAATCCAGCAGTGGCATTGAATTTAAGAATACTCAATGTGGAATCAGCTATGGAACTGGCTAGTGTGATGGCTGCTGTCGGCTTGGCTCAGAATTTCTCTGCACTGAAAGCACTTGTAACAGAAGGCATACAAAAAGGACATATGACGCTGCATGCAAGATCGGTGGTCAAAGCAGCTGGCACCTCAACAAAACTGTTTGATCAAGTTCTTGAACAATTATTAATTAGTGGAGAAATAAAGGTTTGGAAAGCTCGAGAAATTCTTGAAGATCTACAGAGACAAAGTAGCAAAAAGCCAACAGGCTCGATGACTAATAAAAGCTCTTCCATTGAATCGATTGATGGAATTGGATTTGGCAAAGTTATACTTCTAGGAGAACATTCAGTGGTCTATGGACGCCATGCGATTGCAGTTCCCGTGCCACAGACTATTCGAGTCAAAGTAGAAGATTTCAAAAAGGGTGTAACTCTGATGATTCCATCTTGGGGAATTGAATACCAGTTGGATAAAGATGTTGAACAAAGGCAATCGTTTGAAAAACCTGCTGGGGCAATCCTTGAGCAACTCAATTTAACCAATAAAGGTATGCGTATTGAAGTATTTCCAGACATCCAAAGAGGCATGGGATTGGGAGGATCAGCAGCGATAGCTGTCGCTATCATCAGGGGATTAAACAATCATTTCAATCTGGGTTTATCCGATGAAGATGTCAATGATATGGCCTTTGAATCTGAGAAAATTGCCCATGGTAATCCGAGTGGAATTGACAACACCATGGCAACATTCGGTAAGCCGTTGATCTATAGGCCCGGAGAACCTCCATTGGTTGAACAACTAAACGTTAACGAAAGCTTTTCACTGGTAGTTGGTTTTACAAGACACGAGGGAGTCACAGCAAAAACTGTGAGAAACGTACGCGAAAGTTGGAAACACAATACTGCAATGTATGAAAAGATTTTTGATGACATTGACGAGCTGGTCTTAAAGTCTGTCACGGCAATTCAAAACAATGACTTTAGTGCCTTAGGGCAAATGATGAATTTTTGTCAAGGCTTATTAAATGCGCTTCAAGTCTCAACTCCTGAACTTGAACGGCTGATTGGTCTGGCAAGAGAAGCAGGTGCATTGGGCGCAAAATTAACCGGAGGTGGAGGTGGAGGCGCTATGGTTGCTTTGGTCAATGACGAATCTGAAGTAGAAGAAGCCATTGAGTCAGAAGGTTTTGAAACACTTAGTTTTACTGTTTCAAAACAATGAATCTAGACACTGATATTATCTCTGATCAAGATGAATTGCTGATCTTAGTTGATCGTGAAGACAATGAATTAGGATTTGCACCTAAAGCCGAGTGTCACCTTGGCAATGGTTTGTTGCACAGAGCATTCTCAGTATTCATCTTTAACTCTTCAGGCCAAGTTTTACTGCAACAAAGAAGTGAGCAAAAAGATTTATGGAATCTTTACTGGTCCAATAGCTGTTGCAGCCATCCTCGTCAGGGAGAAAAGATTCAAAATGCAGCACATCGACGGATTGTTGAAGAATTATCAATTGATTGTGAATTGCATTATCTCTATAAATTTTACTATCAAGAATCCTTTGGGAAAAAAGGCAGTGAACATGAGCTCTGCTCTGTTTTTGTGGGCCGCTTTGATGGGGAAATTTCAATCAATATAAATGAAATCGCTGACTGGAAATTCATTGATACCAAAGAACTGTCCAGATCCATTGATCAACATCCTGAAAAATATACTCCATGGCTACAATCAGAGTGGTTGGAACTGACAAAAAATTACCTAAACTCTATTAATCAAGCTTTGAGTTTATCTCTAAATTAAACTAAAACTGATCCTCAGATAAAGCCATTGTTGCAACTGAACCGGAACTAATAGATCTTGCATAGGCACTTACCTTGGGCAAAATCTGTTCAGTAAAAAACTGACAGCTAACTAGTTTGGTCTCATAGAATTCACGATCCGGTGCATTAGACTTTATTCTGTCTACCGCAATCTGTGCTGATCTTGCAGCCAACCAACCCGCAATCAAGGTACCCAACATCATTAAGAAGTTGTAACTAATTGCTCCTGCCAAATGATGATCGTCCCGGTAATTATCCATCAAATATTTCAAGGATGATTTTACGGACTTTACAGATTGACTCAACTCATGTTCAATCCGGGCAATGATGCCATGACCAGTATCCAACTCTGACATTGTAAATTCTATGTCTTGTAATAGAGTTTTGAGAGTTAGTCCCTTATCTTTGAGAATTTTTCTTCCAACCAAGTCATGGGCCTGTATAGAAGTTGTGCCTTCATAAATAGTAGTGATTCTTGCATCACGAAAATGCTGCGCAGCGCCAGTTTCTTCTATATAGCCCATACCACCGTGGATTTGTAATCCAATAGAAGTGAGTTCTTGGCATACCTCACTGCACCAACCTTTCACTATGGGTGTCATTAGGTCAGCCCGATCGCCATGACGCTTTTGATCCTCGGTTGATTCAGATTTACGAGAGAAATCCAGTTCGGCTGCAGTTGAATAAACCATAGCTCTCATGACTTCAATTTGTGATTTCATAGTAAGCAACATACGTCTGACGTCAGGATGATGAATAATACTGACTCTTCTACCGCCATCATGAGTTGTGCCCTGGATTCTATCTTTCGCATAGGCAAGTGCTTGCTGATAGGCTCTCTCTGCAATTGCTACACTCTCATTCCCTACTCCAATCCGGGCATCGTTCATCATGGTAAACATACACACTAAACCTTGGTTGGGCTGCCCAACTAAGTATCCTTCAGCAGCATCATAATTCATCACACAAGTCGCACAACCATGGATACCAAGCTTATGCTCTAAAGACACCGTTTCCACTCGGTTTCTCTTACCGAGACTGCCATCTGCATTGACAAGGTATTTGGGAACCAAAAACAGTGAGATGCCTTTCACGCCCTCAGGTGCATCTGGAAGTCTTGCCAACACCATATGAATGATATTCTCTGTCAATTCATGGTCTCCCCATGTGATGAATATTTTTTGTCCAGTGATTTTGTAATGCTGTTTTTCAGGTTCAGCTGTTGTATTCAGAGTCGATAAATCAGAGCCTGCCTGAGGTTCAGTGAGAACCATGGTCCCTGAGAATTTACCTGAAACCATTTTTGGTAAGTAAAGATTTTTCAACTCATCGTTTGCGTGTGTATCTAATGCCCTTATGGCAGCTTGAGAAAGCAAAGCTAGATGTGACCAGGAAAAATTTGCAGCCATCATGATTTCATTGACAGGCAGGGCAATTATTGCCGGTAAACCCTGGCCACCGAACTCAGGCTTGAATCCCAAACCAGTCCAACCTCCCTGAATATACTCGTCATAAGCTTCTTGATACCCTGGTGGGACTTCAACGACGCCATTCTTTAACGATACACCGTAACGATCTCCATCGACATTTGTGGGTGCAATCACTTCCGAACCTATTTCGGCCGCGCTGTTTAATACCGATTCAACAAACTCATTATTGATCCCTTCACAATCCTTGAGTTTATTCAAATCATCCAGCCCAATTAATTGGTCAAGAACAAACATCATGTCTTTCACGGGTGCCTGATACTGACTCATATTCTTTTCTCGTACATAAAAAAATAGGAAATAATAATACTGAATATTCCGCAAGAATGGAAAAAAGAGAAACATAAGATTGAATTCTATTAGCTTATAAATAGATTTTAACTATTGATCCTTTTTATCTAGACTGTAGAAACTTTAAATTCATTCGGAAGTAAAATTCTAAAGAATAAAGAAAATATCGATTGGACAAACTTTGTATTGACGGTCTTACTAACCCTTTCAATATTAATGCCTATGTTTTTTGCACCTATGGCCACGAATGCATTACTGAATAAAGCCTATGACATAGTGGCAAGTAATTTGGGTGCCATCTATTTAATAATGGGACTATTGACACTCCTTTTTCTCTTAATTCTAGCGATGAGTAAATATGGGAATATCGTGTTAGGAAAAAAAGATGAAAAACCTGAATATGGCATGTTTGGTTGGTCTTCCATGCTGTTTTGCTCTGGTATAGGTGCTTCTTTGGTTTTATACGGAACCACTGAATGGGTGGACTACTATTTAAAACCCCCCTTTGGTGCTGACCCAAGATCTAGTGAAGCAATTGCCTGGGCATCAACCTATGGAATGTTCCACTGGGGTATAATTGGATGGTCAATTTACTGCCTACCAGCCGTAGCCGTTGGCTATAGTTATCACACAAGAAACTCCGGCAGTTTAAAAACAAGCACGGGTTGTGAAGCAATCTTAGGCAGTCAAGGAGGTGGCAATCTAGCTAGATTAATAGATTTGATTTATATGATTGCACTTGTCGGAGTCTTAGGTGCTGGATTGGGTCTTACATCTCCAGTAGTAAGTGCCACTATAACTGAATTTTTTTCAATCGATCAAAATCTAATAATCACTGTTTCTTGTCTCTTGGTTTGCATAACAATATACTCCATCAGTCTCTATTTTGGAGTGGAAGAAGGGATTCAACGGCTAAGTAAATTCTGTGCCTATATGGCCTTGTGTGTATTGATATACATATTAATTTTTGGACCTACTATCTTCTTAATAAAAACCTCATTTGACAGTTTAATATTTATGGCTAAAAATTTTCTTAGCATGAGTCTTGGCCCTCCCCCATTTGGCCAATCTGAGTTCTCAAAAGCATGGACAATATTTATGTGGGCGTGGTTTTTTGGCCTCGGACCATTCGTTGGGATCTTTATCGCAAGAATCTCCAGAGGTAGAACTATTCGTACAATGATATTTGGGACTCTGGGATATGGAACAATGGGCTGTTCATTGTTTTTTATGGTCATGGGCAATAACGCTATTTATCTCGAAACCAATGGGGTCATGCCTATCATCGACATATGGAGTAATGAAAGTCCAGCAGTTATGGCCATAAGAAGTATCTCCGGAATGGTCTTAGGCAAATGGATACTTCCTTTTGTGGGTATTTTTTGTCTTGTTTTTATGGCCACCACTTTTGACTCAGGAGCCTACACACTAGCCTCATCGGCAACTAAAAAAATGAAAGCTGGAGAGAATCCAGAAATCTGGAATAGAATATTCTGGGCATTCTTTATTGCATTACTGCCATTGGCACTACTTATTGGTGCTGCTGATTCTCCAGACTTAAAAGGAATTGATAAATTAAGGCCTTTTCAGACAATTGTGCTTTTAATCTCACCACCACTGCTTATTGTCTATATAATCATGGCCGTTGGATTAATGAAGAGCATTTTCGAAGATACGAAAAAGAAGCAAAATGACTACAAAGTTCAAAACTCTTGAGAAAATTTTAAAC
>LUMJ01000483.1_pt1 | contig 11226 bp, 13 predicted proteins | sample 729631 | NCBI WGS metagenome assembly LUMJ01 (sample SAMN03860266, study PRJNA289734) | marine metagenome | biome: seawater column; feature: ocean; material: water; isolation source: Red Sea water column Station 22 - depth 500m | place: Saudi Arabia: Red Sea | collected 2011-10-15 | depth 500 m | reverse complement strand
CTAGCTGAACCAAGCGTTACAAGTATAACATCATCACCCAACTCATTTTCTGTTTTAAAAGGAAAATATTTCTTGAATAGTAAATATCCAGTATTTCTATAATCATGATTACCGCTGATTGCGATTATTTTTTTAACATTAATCTGGGAAACCATTTTTTTACACTTTTCATACTGCTCTATTAATCCCTCGTTAGTAAGATCCCCAGTGATTACAACAGCTTCTGGTTTTAATGAATTGATTTCATCAATAGTTTTCTCAAAAACATCTTCCCGAAATTGCGAACCTACATGAATATCTGATAATTGAACAATCTCCATATTTTAAAAAATTAATCTCACGTGTTTAAACATTTAATGTAACACAAATTCAACAAAGTAAGAAATTTCAAGGTAGGAAATAAATAATTAAAAATTCAATTTTAGATCATGGTAAAAAAAGCGGTTATTATAAAAGGAGATGGAATTGGTCCAGAAGTAGTAGATTCGATGTTTAACGTTCTTAAAGAATGTGATATTCAATCAGAACTTATCTTCTGCGATGCTGGATCTGAACAATGGGAAAGAAATGGGTCTAGAGATAAATCATACATTCCTGATTCAACAATGGATATTCTAGATGGAGTAGATGCTTGTTTTAAAGGTCCGACCACAACTATCCCAAAGCCAGATGCGCCAAGAAGTGTTGCAGTTACACTTCGCCAGAAATTTAATTTATATTCAAATATACGACCAATCAAAACATTTCAAAGTTTAACGCCTAAAAAAAACTTAGATTTTGTATGTTTTAGAGAGGCAACTGAAGGATTGTATAGTGGTATAGAAGTACAAATTTCAGATGATGTGGCAATAGCCATACGTCAGATTACTAGAAATGGATGTAGGCGATTTATTTTATCTGCGCTTGATTGGGCTACAAAACATGATCTCAAAAAAATAGTTGCAATTACAAAGAGAAATATTTTAAAAAAAACTGATGGGATTTTCTGGGATGAATTACAAAATTGCCTTAACAAGCATTCTGATATTAGTTTGCAGGAAATATACATTGATAATATGAGTCAACAATTAGTGATAAACCCTGAACAATTCAACAACTCGGTACTATTGAGCACAAATCTTTTCATGGATATAATTTCTGAATTGGCGTCAGGAATTGTCGGCTCTATTGGGTTAATTTATTCAGCAAATATAGGTGATTCATTTGCAATGTTTGAAGCTGCACATGGAAGTGCACCATCATTCAAAGGACAAAATAAAGTTAATCCTACTGCGACTATACTTGCTGGGGCCTGGATGGCCGAATACCTCGGAGAGCCACATATCAAAGATGCAATATTCTCCGCTACTGAATATGTAATAAACGAAAACAAAGTTACTACATTTGATATTGGCGGTAATGCCACTACTACACAGATGTCTAATGCAATATCTGCTACTGCAAAGGAAAAATTACGAAAATAATTTTATTGCTTTTACAAGTATCAACTCCTCAAAAAATATTTTTTTTTTTGCGACAATACTAACTTGAAAGCCCTCCAGTTTAGTATATTCGATCAGTTTTTTAAAGTTAGAAAGTGATGAAGTAACGTAGATTAATTCACCATGTGGTTTTATTCGTGATTTAACTGAGTCAATAATTTTCATGGGAATCATCAAACCATCTTTCCCACCGTCCGTTCTCACATCTAATATTTCATCAGTATTCAGATACGGTAAATTGCAAATAACAAGATCAAACTCATAGTTTAGAGCGTCAGCGCCATTACAACAAATTGTATTGGATGTAAAATAACTCTGTTTTTTTAAAACGTTAAAACTTATGTCAGTAGCCACAACGAAAGAAAAAGATTTTGCCAGAAGTGATGCCAAATAGCCGGAACCCGTACCAACATCTAATGCTGACTGACCTTTTGTATTTTTAATATGATCAGCTAAAAAAAACGTATCCTCAGATGGTGGATAGGGCTCAATTTTTGATAATTTTTTTTGCAATTTTGATTATTTCATCTCCTGTTAAATCATCCAAACGCCTTTTAGAGGTTGAATTGATATTGAATTGTTTTAAAATATTTTGAATAGTCTTGCGTCTATATGAAAAAATACGATTAACTGTAGAAATTAACACCTTCGAAAGTGGTTTCTTCTGTTTCAAAATAAGTACAGTTGAATCTACCTTTGGTGGTGGAAAAAAATTAGATTTCTTAACGTTCATCAAAAATTTTATCTTAAAACCATAATTGGCAAGAACTGTTACAGCTTTGTGATCATTCCTAGAAACTAGTTTATTTGCAAATTCCTTTTGAACCATTATTACCGCCACTGAAAATTTTTTTTGGAGTAACCATTCTATGGCAAATCTACTTTTTGAATAAGGAAGGTTTGAAACAAAAATAGAAAAACTATGGGTAGAAGTAAATCCATTACCAAATTCTAAAATTAGATTTGAATATTCATGAAAATTTGATTGTGCCAAAGAATACAAATTTTTGTCTGCCTCTATTGAAAATACTTGCTTTGCTTTTTTACATAAATATGGAACTAGTATTCCATAACCAGTTCCTATTTCAAGCACTACATCATTTTTTGTGATTTCTGCAGCAGAAGCAATAGATTTTGCGATTGTTTTTGATTTCAGAAAATGCTGTCCCAGATTTTTGCGTTTTTTCATCGTTTAGCAAATAAATTCATTCTTGTTTTACCTGAAATTTCTTCCAGAATTCTTTGTGACAAGTGTCTAATAGGTTCCTTAAACCCAGTACGTTTTTCTATATCATTATAACTTTCAAATAGCTTTTTTTCTCTTTCTTGAATCAAAACATTCATGTACGTTTTACCAATACCAGGAATCAATTCTAGTGCATGGATTCTTGGAGTAATAGGTTGTGCGTTGTTTAAATAATCTACAAATCTTTTTTCATTTTTTGTTACAATTAATTCAACAATCCTTGGAATTTCACTTTGTGTTGAAATAGACATTTTTGTATAATCTATTTTGCCCAAGACTGATTTTACTTTGGTTCTTCCCTCTTTTCCAATGTATATCCTCTCTCCTACATCAAAGGTTGAATTTTCTACCCCAAGTATTTCTAATAATGCAAGTCTTTCTTCCCCTATTGCATTTACAATCATTCCTGTCCTTCCACGAACAGTGATTGATTTACCACGTGATTTAAAATCCAAAACATATGCATGTTCCTCATACTTTCGTAATTGGGTATACCCCATCTCCAAAATTTTATCGCCTATTTCTGAATTATTTGTAGAATTTTTTCAAGTGTTTCTGCCAGAATTAATTTTTTCCATCCAAAAGTGAATGAACGTAGTTCCGCTAATGTTGTTGGTCCAATATTAATAACTTCAACCGCTTCTTCATCGGTAAGACCACATTCTTTCATTAGTTCCTGTTTCATTTTTTGTGCAGCCTTAGGATCTATCTTAGCAAATTTTGTGGCAAAATCATATGTCCAACGCTGGATTTGATCCATAGATTCAGGATCTTGTTTCCCTAAGATTTCCTTAACTTCAGATATTGATATTATGTTTTTCTTTTTTACTTGTTCCATTAATTAACACCAAACGGTTTGATATGGTCAAATCTAGTGATTAAGGTTTTCTCTTTTTTACCAAGTTTGATATTAAGAGTAATGCTTCGTCTACCAACTTTACTTACTGTTCCAACTTTACCGTGATAACGTCTATGTGGTAATCCTTTATGTTGTCGGGGATCAATAATTACTAGTGCTTTATCTCCTTCATTATATTCCCGTAGAAGAAATGAAACTCCTCTAGGAGCATTCTTTGTCATAATTGACCTTGATTTATGCTTAAATCCATGTGAACGCCCAGATGGCTTCTTAGTAGTCATATCAAAATATGACTCGTGAACCCTATTTTAATACTAACAATTCTCTCATTTATGAAACAAGAATCCAACCTGAATCTATTACATCATTATCAGAATCTTCTCCTACACCAGTGGCAAACCTCCAAACAAAAGGAGCATCAGTAATCATTGTTGTTTTAATTTTTACAAGAGATTCTAGTTCTGAGTTTAGATTTTTGCTAGCTGAGCCATAATGTTGGCAAAATTTACACTTAGAATCAAGGGTAATTGGACTTGTCTCTATCACAGGATAAGCTTTGCATGCTAAGGGTCTATTTTGATATATTTTACACGGAAATCCACCATGTGGAGATCTTTCATTAGTTTCTGTATCCAGAAAAGGACATGTATTTCCATTTCGTTCTCTGCCCATCATCTGATATGCCAATATTTTTGTTGGTTTGTTAGATTTTTCATAAGATATTCCAATGCGTGGCAAAATTGTAATTTCCAATCCAAATTTTTTTGCGTGAGATTCAATAATTTCTTTTTCTTCGGGAAGTATCAAAACACCAACTTTACCAAATTTTTTTGATGGATAATACTCCCTTTGAATACAACATTCAGCGCAATCTTCAATACAGTGAAAATCCATATTTCCCTAAATTAGGACGAATATACGCAAGTAAATACTTATTCGGTATTTACTGAATCGTTCTCGGTTTTATTATCTAATTCAATATCACTTTTTGATGTTTTAGTAGATTTTTTATCCGGTTCTGATTTTGGAGAAATCTTAGTAGATTTTTTCTTTGTATCTGAATCAGGGTCAATTACACCAGCTTCACCCAAAGCGAAGATAACTTCTTGTTCAGGATGATGTGGGCTATCTACCATTCGTGCTATTCTCTTTTTACCTGACTTTTTAAAATATACTCTATAGGTGCTTGTATGTGCTACTACATTACCACCTATTGGACGTGTAGGATCACCAAAAAATACATCAGGAGAAGCCATTACCTGGTTCGTAGCAAGTGCAGCACAATTGTATGTTTCAGCAATTCGTACTAATAGGTGAACAAACTTGTTTAATCTTTGTTGACGCTCGGAAAGTGTTCCGCGGCCTAGATATTCTGATCTAAATAGACCTACCGCAGAATCAACAATAAGTAATTTTATGTTGTTTTCTTGAATCATTTGACTTGCTTCTTCTAGAATCAATGTTTGATGTGCGCTATTGTACGCTCGTGCCACAATAATATTATTAAGAACTCTTTCTGGGTCCATACCATATACATTTGCAATAGATACAATTCTTTCTGGGCGGAATGTATTTTCGCTGTCAATATATAATACAGTACCCTCTAATCCACCTTCTTCTTTTGGTTTTTGGACGGTTACACACATAGTATGACATAATTGTGTTTTGCCAGAACCGAATTCGCCATAAACTTCAGTTAATGCTTGAGTCTCAATTCCTCCATCAAATAATAAATCGAGGCACTCTGTGCCTGTTGTAATTTTACCAATATCCTGTCTTCTTTTGTATATTTCTGCGGCACTTACAAAGTCCTTTTGTAACATCCCTCCTTCAACAAGTGCTTGTCTTGCTTTTTCTACAATAGTTGCTGCTGTATCTTTATCCATACCAGTAATTTCCGCAAGTTCTACTGGACCACGTACTATCAAATCCATAATGCTATGTACACCAGAATCAGCCAATTTTTTTGTAGTTACTGGTCCCACACCTGGTAAACTATCTAAACGTAAATCTTCCATATACCGTATGTTACGGTACCAGTACTTTATAAGGTTATTCTTTGCTTTATTTTGTTCTAAAGTTAAAATTGCATAACTTTACGATCAACGACGTTTACGTCTTTGTCCGGGTTTGTTTTGACCAGGAAATCTAGATAAAATAAATCGTTTCTTGAAATTGCTCTTATTTCGAAGACTAGAAGAAGTGCCAACACGTTTACGCCCTTCAACTTTAGGCGTTTGCCCTCTAACTTTTCCCGCTTTTGTCAGTGAACCGTGAGTTGCCATGATAAACAGATTTGCTAATTGAATTTATGTATTTGGAATATCAGTTACCAGTATTTTGCTTTGATAGTGTCAATAACCTTTTCATACTTAGGACCTCTTTTTCTCGCGAATCTTTCCATGGCACCAAGAGGAACACCACCCAAAGTCCTAGCAAGACCATTAAATGCAGTTCGTCTAAGAGAACCACGCTGTCCAGTTTTGGTCATAAACTTCTTAATTCCATATTTGAAATTATGTTGCCAAGTCTTATACATAACACCGAGTTGTGTTGGATCTGAACCACTACCTATATCATAAAACTCCGATTTCTCAAGCAAACCTATGGGAATAAATGTCAACGGGGTAGCCGTAAACATAGCATCAGGCTGTTCTCGTTCAAGCTCATTAATGAGCCTAATTGTTTCCCAGCCGTCTTCCGGTGTCTCATCGTTATCAAGACCCATGATTAATGTAAATGCAGGAACCCAATAATTCTCATTTAAAGTTTTAACAGCTTCTTTTACAACCCAATGCCATTCCTCTGGTTGATACGGTGCTAGTTTTCTATCGGCATATTTTTCAATTAATCTTATACTCCCTGTTTCAAATCCACATTGAATTCCTGTCAGATTACCTGGGCCGGCATTAATTATCTTTGATAAATTAGGAATTAATTTTTCATCTGCAATTGCACCCGCCAGCGTTCCATGAGTTGGATTTGTATGTTTAACACCAGTAGACATGATTGCTGTGAATAGTTCTTCAAGAGCTTCACGGTTTGGTTCCATATTTTTTGTGGTGGTAGGATCCAGACCGTAAACAAAAATATCATCACTATGAACCCATGCTCTATCAATACCAGCTTTCTTAATATTCACTTCAATTTCTTTTTTCACTTTTTCTGGAGAATAGTATCTTAATGATCTTAATGTTACATCACAAAACTTACAGCCTCTTCCACAACCACGCATTACTTCTATCATACCATGCATAGATGGTTCAACAATTTCTGGAATATCATCTAAATCTGGTCTATCCCAAAAGTTGACAAATCTCCCATGTAGCGTCTTGTCATCGCGTTTAAACTCTTTAATATTAACTTGAAAATCCTTTCTTTTTCTGAAAGGATCCATATTTTCAAACTGCCCATCTATTAGATAATTAAAGAAGTTACCAGCATGTCCATCTATTTCTGGAGCAATTCCACCAAGTTCTCCCTCTAAAATTGCATATAGTCCATACTCTTCAATTTTTTCAGGTGCATAGTTATATTGCCAAGTGCCAGAAGCACCTGCAATAACTTTTGCATGACTGCCAGTCTTTTTCTTTGCTGTATTGATCCGTCTGTGTAATTCACGACAATAAAATTCATCGTAAGACATATTCCTTCTTCCATATGTGAACGTCATAGTAACTGGTCCCATTCCAAGTGGGTCCATTTCATGAGTTCCAATAACCTCAGTTTCAGGTCCAATGAATTTTTCAATATGATCAGGGTGAGCTACCACTACATCCTCACGTTTGAAACCGTCACGAAGTAACCCAGCTTCGACTTTGCGTAAACCATATGGTGCAAATTTTGCTCTGCCATTATTATGTGGAGCATAATTACAGATAAAATCGAACAGGATTTTTGGTGTTACCTGGTTTCCTAAGATTTTGTACCAAAAACTACTTTTACTACGACTTGGGTCAAGTGCGGGCGCACATCCAAAAAATGTAGCTAATGAAAGTCCACGATATGATGACATTAGTGTTCGATCTGCGGTTAATACGATTTTTGGACTTGGCATTAGACTAACGTTGGATTTTAATTATTTATTTTAAACCTTTTGAGGTTTGTATGCTATATTTTTTCAAATATTCCAGATTTGGTTCTATAAAATTGCCCAAATTCATCATTTTGTAGTAAATGAATCCCATCAAAGATAGTACCATCACGACAGACTAAATCTTCGTTAATACAACAGCTGCCACAAATACCAATACCACATTTCATCATACGTTCAAGACTAGCTTGAACAAAGATCTGATTATTTGTAGCCAATTTGACTGTTTTATACATCATTAACTCTGGTCCACAAGTATAGATCGCATCAAATCTATTTTTCTTAAGTAATTCTTCCAAACCATCCGTAACAAATCCTTTTTTTCCATATGTTCCATCTTCGGTAACAGCTATTACTTCATGTTTATTTTTTTCAAGTAGTTTATTTGCCAAGTCTTCAAAAAATACTTCCTCTTTTGTTTGTGCACCCATTAATAATGTAATTTCATGCGAATACTTGCAGAAAGTTACCAAGCGTAATAAAGGAACTAAGCCTGTTCCTCCACCAATTAGTAATAGTTTTCCATCTTTGATATCAAAGTAATTTCCATATGGACCACGGACACCGATATGATCACCTGTAGTAAGATTATACATTGCAGTTGATGATTCACCGCGCTTTCTAACTGTAAATGCGGCTTTGTTTTTTTCTTGTGTCACCATTACGCTCATAGGTAATTCGTTGACACCCGGTATCCATACCATTGCGAATTGACCGGGAAGAACGTTGGATAATATTTCGTCGGAGAAGATTAACGTTCGAACAGTTGGTGTCTCATCAATGACTTTTTCAATTGTACATATATGATGACTATTACGATTCCTTCGCATTTCCAATCATTTCACCTATGTTTGAATATCCTTTTTGTTTCATGTAATTTTGAATACCGCTGTTTATATCCGCAAAAACTTCTATCCATTGTTCACCTAACACACTTCCAAATTGCACCGCACTTGCACCTGCAAGAATAAATTCTACAGCGTCCTCCCACGTAGAAATTCCGCCGCAGCCAATTATTGGAATATCAAACTTGGATGAGATTTCATAAACACATCTTATAGCAATTGGTTTAATTGGAGTTCCGGAGAGACCCCCGATCTTATTGCTAAGAATTGGTTTCTGGGTTTCAACATCTATAGCCATAGCACGTATTGTGTTAATTGCAGTGATACCATCTGCACCAGCATCACAAGCTGCACCAACAGTATCAAGGTAGTTTGTAGTTCCTAGTCCTACTTTTGCTATGACAGGAGCAGTTGTATCCGATTTTACCCTTTTTATAATTTTTTTTACAAGTTCAACATCATCTCCCACTTCAAGACCTACTTTGGCAACATGTGGGCATGACAAATTCAACTCGTATGCTGAAACTTTGCAATTTTCAAATTGCTTCACCATAAAATCAAAATCATCCTCCTCTGACCCAACTAAGCTGACTATTATTGGGACCTCACTGTTTGAGGAAATCATTTTAGAAAAGTTTGTTGCGCCTGGATTTGACAATCCTACAGCGTTAATCCAACCACCACCTTTCACTCCAAAAATTGTTGGATTTGCATAACCATCCCAAGGCTCCTTGCTTAATGATTTTGTAACAACTGCACCAGCTCCAGCACGATATAGACGTTCAAAAATATCAAGTGAGATTCCTAAAATACCAGAGGCGAGAATGGTTGGTCTCTCCAACGTTAATGCACCTATGGAAGTTGAGAGACTAGGGTTCACTTTGAATAATCTGGTAGCAATCTCATATAACAGTTGATTATCAAATTGTATTGTTAACTTTTTAATGAGGATCAAGGGTCATTATTTGTTATGTATTCATGTATACTTACAGAACTGGGAATAACCGTATTTGATGATCTAAAATGTCTGAAATCATTTCCTTTTGAAAACCCAGCTGAAGATTATGTCCTAGTAAAAAAATGTAAAACAAAACTAAATGAGATCGGGAAATTTCTTACAAGTAATGAGTTAGTAATTGTAAATGATCAAGGACTGTTAGATATTTTGAAAAAAAAATCAATAGATGTACAATTAATGAGTAATCAACAAACTGAGAAAATACAATCAACAAAGCCAAAAATTTTAGTTGATTCAGGATTTGCTGAAGATGAAAATGAGGCAATGGAGAAGCTCCGTGAGTTTGCTATGCAACTTTCATCATCAAAAGTTACTGAAGTGTCACAAAGTCATGATCAACATATTATACAAGCAATTAATACATTAGATGAAACTGACAGGATAATAAACAGCATAGGTTCTAGACTACGCGAATGGTATGGTTTACACTTTCCAGAACTAGATAATTTAATTGATAGCATAAATGGATACTCACAGATAGTCTTAGCAGGTAAGCGAAAAAATATTTCAAAAGAAAATTTTGAAAATGCTGGATTTCCAGAGTCAAAGGTAGAAATGCTCTCACTCGTAAAAGAGAAAAGTAGGGGAGGGGATATAACAGAAAAAAATCTTAGCATAGTACAAACTTTGGCAAAACAAATTTTGGATCTTTTTGAATTAAGAAAAACCATCGAAGAACATATTGAAGAACAGATGAGAGAAGAAGTACCAAATATCTCTGCAATTCTTGGCACTGCAGTAGGAGCTAGAATTTTAGCCCACGCAGGAAGTTTGAAGAGATTAGCCACTATGCCAGCAAGTACAATTCAAATTCTGGGTGCAGAAAAAGCATTATTCCGATCTTTGAAAACTGGTGCAAATCCACCTAAACATGGGATTCTTTTTCAACATGCAACTGTACATGCTGCACCCAAATGGCAAAGAGGAAAGATTGCTAGAGCAGTTGCGGGAAAGGCAGCAATAGCTGCTAGAGTTGATACCTATGGTGGTGGATTAAACCATTTATAAAACGAAAACGAAAGAATTTTGGAAGATAAACAAAATATTTTCTGGTTTGAAATAGAAGGAGAGAAAAAATTAGCAACTAAAAACTTGATACCTGGAAATCAAGTTTACAACGAAAAATTGCTAACAGTGAATGGGGTAGAATATAGAATTTGGAATCCATTCAGAAGTAAACTAGCATCTGCTATAATGAATAATTTGAACGATTTTCCTTTTAACAAAAAATCTGATGTATTGTATCTTGGAGTATCTACTGGTACCACTATTAGTCATATTTCAGACATTGTTGAACAAAATGGAACTATATTTGGAATAGAACATGCTAGCAGAGTTGCTAGGGATTTTTTAGATAGAGTTGCATCACATAGAAAAAATATTGTACCGATTATTCAGGATGCAAGAAAACCAGGAGAGTTTTTCTCAGTTTATAAGAAAGTTGATATTGTATATGTAGATATTGCACAGGCAGATCAAACTGACATAGCCATTGAAAACTGTAAGTTATTTCTAAAATCTGGAGGTTACCTATTTTTGGTTATAAAAACCAGAAGCATAGACGTTACAAAAGATCCAAAAAGAGTAATTAAAAATGAGACAAAAAAACTGGAGTCGTTTTTTGAAATCAAGCAGACAATTGATTTGCAACCATACGATAAAGATCATGCAATGGTAGTAGCTA
>LUMJ01001065.1_pt1 | contig 11232 bp, 8 predicted proteins | sample 729631 | NCBI WGS metagenome assembly LUMJ01 (sample SAMN03860266, study PRJNA289734) | marine metagenome | biome: seawater column; feature: ocean; material: water; isolation source: Red Sea water column Station 22 - depth 500m | place: Saudi Arabia: Red Sea | collected 2011-10-15 | depth 500 m | reverse complement strand
GTCCGCATCGACCCCTCGGCGGCGGCCGCCGTCGACGGCGTCGAGGCCGTGTTCACCGCCGCCGACGTGCCCGGCGAGCTGCGGGTCGGCCTCATCCACGTCGACTGGCCGGTGTTCATCCCCGAGGGCGGGCGCACCTCGTACCTGGGCGACGTCCTTGCCATCGTCGTCGCCGGCGACCGGGAGACCGCCCGGCGGGCCGCCGCCCTCGTCGACGTCGAGTACGTGCGGCTCGAGCCGTTCAGCGACCCGGTCGTGGCCGTGGCGTCGGACGAGGACGCCGTCTGGGAACTGGACGGCAACGTGCTGTCGGTCTCCGCCTACGCCCGGGGTGACGTCGAGGCGGCCCTGGCGGCGTCTGCCCACGTCGTCGAGGAGGTCTTCCAGACCCAGCGCATCGAGCACGCCTTCCTCGAGCCCGAGTCCACGCTGGCCGTCCCGACCGGTGACGGCGGGCTGTACGTGTACTCCGGCGGTCAGGGGGTCTGGGACGACCGCAACCAGGTGGCGTCGGTGCTCGGCATCGACCAGCAGCGGGTCACCGTCGAGCTGGTGAGCAACGGCGGCGCCTTCGGCGGCAAGGAGGACATGTCGAACCAGGCGCAGACGGCGCTGGCCGCCTTCCTGCTGGACCGGCCCGTGCGCTGCACGCTGTCGCGCGAGGAGTCCCTCCTCATGCACCCCAAGCGGCACCCCATCCGCATGGCCTATCGCGCCGGGTGCGACGCCGAGGGCCGCCTCACCGCTCTCTGGGCCCGGATGCTCGGCGACTCCGGCCCCTACGCCTCGGTCGGCATGAAGGTCCTCGAGCGGGCCGCCGGCCACGCCAGCGGCCCATATGTGGTGCCGGCCATCGACGTCGAGGCCACTGCCGTGCGCACCAACAACCCGGTGTGCGGCGCCTTCCGGGGCTTCGGCGCCAACCAGGCCCAGTTCGCCATGGAGGGCGTGATGGACCGCCTCGCCGCCGCCGTGGGCATCAGCGGCTGGGAGATGCGCAGCCGCAACGTGGTCGGCCCCGGCGACGTCTGGGGCCCCGGCCAGGTCATGGACGACGGCTGCCTCGGCGCCCGTGCCTGCCTCGACGACGTCAAGGCCGCCCACGACGAGGCGGTCGCCGCCGGAAAGCCCGTCGGCGTCGGCCTGGGCCTCAAGAACTCGGGTCTCGGCAACGGCTTCAAGGAGGTCGCCAGGGCGGTCGTGCACTTCCGGGAGGACGGCGCCGTCGAGGTCCGGCACTGCTGGACCGAGATGGGCCAGGGCGTCCACACCGTCGCCCTCCAGGTGGCGGTCGAGGAGCTCGGCGTCGACCCCGAACGGGTCGAGGTCCTCGTCGACACCACCCGCGAACTCGGCGCCGGCCAGACCACCGGCAGCCGGGGCACCCTCATGGGTGCCGGCTCGGTGGCCGACGCCTGCCGCAACGCCCTCGCCGACGGCTGCCGCACCGGCGTCGACTACGAGGGCGAGTACCGGGTCGACTGGACCAACTCCATCAACGACGGCCTCGACAACCCCGTCATCCACTCCACCTTCGGCTACGCGGCACAGCTCGTGGTCCTCGACCCCGAGACCGGCGGGGTCGAGGAGGTCGTCGCGGCCCACGACGTCGGCCGGGCCGTCAACCCGATGCTCTGCGAGGGCCAGGTCGAGGGCGCCGTCCACATGGGCCTCGGCTACGCCCTCACCGAGGGCTTCCCGGCCGACGGGGACTCCCGCCCGCGCAACGCCACACTGCGCAGCCTCGGGATCATCCGGCCCAAGGACATGCCGCCCGTCGACGTGCGCCTCGTCGAGTCGCCCCAGCCGGACTCCCCGTACGGCATCAAGGGGGTCGGTGAGATCGGCCTGGTCCCGACGGCCGGCGCCGTCGCCGCCGCCCTCCACGCCCACGACGGCGAGTGGCGGTCCGAGTTGCCGATGGCCGCCCCGGAGCAGCAGGAGCACTGGGCCGACTGGGACGGCCGATGAGCGACGCCACGACGCCCGGGCTGGTCTGCGCCCACCACCACCTCTACTCGGCGCTGGCCCGGGGCATGCCGGCACCGCCGCGGACCCCCGGCGACTTCGGGGAGATCCTCGAGCTGGTGTGGTGGCGGCTCGACCGGGCGCTGGACCTCGAGTCGATCCGCTGGTCGGCGATGCTGGGCGCCCTCGAGGCGCTGGAGCGGGGCTGCACGGCGGTCATCGACCACCACGAGTCCCCCGAGGCCATCGAGGGATCGCTCACGGTCATCGCCGACGCCTGCGCCGAGGTCGGCGTGCGGGTGGAGTGCAGCTACGGCGTCACCGATCGCCACGGTCCCGACGGGGCCCGCCGGGGGCTGGAGGAGAACGCCCGCTTCCTCGCCGAGGGCGGCCGGGGTCGGGTCGGCGTCCACGCCGCCTTCACCTGCACCGACGACACCCTCGAGGCCGCCGCCGGGATCGCCGCCGACCACGGGGTCGGCGTGCACGTGCACGTGGCCGAGGGTCCCGTCGACGCCCAAGCCGCCGACCGGCTGCGCCACCTGGCCACCGACGACTGGCTGGTCGTGCACGGCGTCCACCTCGACGACGACCACGGCCTGGCCGGCACCGTCGTGCACAACCCCCGGTCCAACATGAACAACGGCGTCGGCTACGCCCGCCCCACCCGGTTCGCCAACCCGGTCGCCCTCGGCTCCGACGGGATCGGCGCCGACATGCTCGACGAGTTCCGGGTCGCCTACGTGCGCCATCGCGAGCACGACGTGACCGCCTCGCCCGAGGACGCCTGGTCGTGGCTGGCCACCGGCTGGGACCTCTTCCCCGAGGCCCGCGACGACCGGGTCACCTGGTCCTACGAGCCGATGGACCCGTGGCGCCTCGCCTTCACCACCGGCGTCGGCCCGACGCGCATCGAGGTCGACGGCGAGGTGGCGTGGGCCGACGGGGCGCCGACCCGGGTCGACGCCGACGAGGTGCGGGCCCGGGCCGCCGAGGAGGCCGTGCGGCTGCACCGCCGGCTCGAGGAGACCTGAACCGTGGCGACGAGGCAAGCAGAGGAGCAGCGAGCATGACCCGACTGGCGATCTACCTCCAGGACGCCCACCCCATCGACGAGGCCATCGGCTACGCGCAGTACGCCGAGCAGCGCGGCTTCGAGGCCGTCTGGCAGGCCGACTCCCGGCTGGTGCGCGACGCCGTCGTCCCGATGGCCGCCTTCGGCGCCTGCACCGACACGATCCGGATCGGCTCCGGCGTCGTCGACTGCTGGACCCGCAACCCGGCCCGCCTGGCCTCCACGTTCTCCACCCTCGACGACCTGGCGCCCGGGCGCATGATGCTGGGCATCGGCGCCTGGTGGGACCCGCTGGCCGCCAAGGTGGGCATCGACCGGAAGCGGCCACTCGGCGTCATGCGGGAGGTCGTCACCGTCGTGCGGGCCCTGCTGGCCGACGAGACCGTCACCTTCGACGGCGACTACGTGCACCTCGACGGCGTCGAGCTCGACTACGTGTACCAGGAGCGCCGGCCCAAGGAGGTGCCGATCTACATCGGCGCCACCGGCATGAAGATGATGGAGCTCACCGGCGAGATCGCCGACGGCGTCGTCCTCAACTACCTGGTGTCACCGGAGTACAACCGGCAGGCCATGGCGGCCCTCGAGGTCGGTGCCGCCCGGGCCGGCCGCGGCGTCGACGACCTGGACCGGCCGCAACTGGTCGTCTGCTCGGTCGCCGAGACTCGCCAGGAGGCCCTCGACGGTGCCCGCCTGATGGTCACCCAGTACCTCGGCCAGCAGCCGCACATCATGAAGGCCTCCGGCGTCCCCGAGTCGCTGCTCGAGGAGATCGGCCGGGTGCTGACGTGGCCGGCCACCCACGAGCAGGTCGAGGCCGCCTCGAAGCTGGTCCCCGACGACATCGTCCAGATGATCTGCGCCGCCGGCACCCCCGACGAGGTCCGCGAGAAGGTGGCGCAGTACACGGCCGACGGCTGCACCTGCCCGATCCTGTACCCGCTGGGCCCCGACGTGCGCATGATGGTCGACGTGTTCGCCGACTGGACGCCCTGATGCCGTCCCTGCCGCCTGGAACGCGGGGCGCCTGATGGCCAGGCTCGTCATCCGCGGCGCCCGCTACCCGGGTGATGTCGCCGTCGAGGACGGCGTCATCACCGCGGTCGGGTCGGTCGAGGCCGCCGACGGCGACGAGGTGCTCCTCGTGGAGGGCGACGTCGTCACCGCCGGCCTCGTCAACACCCACCACCACCTGTACCAGTGGATGACCCGGGGCCGGGCCACGGGCTGCAACCTGTTCGACTGGCTGGTCCACCTGTACCCGATCTGGAACCGGCTCTCGGTCGAGGACGTGCGCGCCGCCGCCCTCGTCGGACTGGGCGAGCTGGCCGCCACCGGGTGTACCACGGCGTCCGACCACCACTACCTCGTGCCGGGGGGCGACGACACCGTCTTCGACGCCATCGTCGACGCCGCCGCAGAGGTGGGCATTCGCCTGTTCCTGTCCCGCGGGTCGATGGACCTGGGCGAGAGCCGGGGTGGCCTGCCGCCCGACCGGGTGGTCGAGGACCGCGACGCCATCCTCGCCTCGACCGAGGCCGTCGCCGCCCGCCACCACGACGGCGACATGGTCCACGTGGTGGTCGCCCCGTGCAGCCCCTTCTCGGTCACCACCGAGTTGATGGTCGAGTCGGCCGAGCTGGCCCGCCGACTGGGCCTGCGCCTCCACACGCACCTCTGCGAGACCGTCGAGGAGCAGGAGCACTGCCTCGAACGCTTCGGGCGCCGACCCGTCGAGATGCTCGACGAGTGGGGATGGGTCGGCGCCGACGTCTGGCTGGCCCACGGCATCCACATCGACGACGCCGAGATGGGCATCCTCGGCAACGCCGGTACCGGCGTCGCCCACTGTCCGTCCTCCAACGCCCGGATCGCCGCCGGCATGTGCCGTGTCACCGACCTGATGGCCGCCGGCTGCCCGGTCGGCATCGGCGTCGACGGCGTGGCCTCCAACGAGGTCGGAGGCCTGTTCCCCGAGCTGCGCCAGGCCCTCTACACGGCTCGCCTCCGGGAGATGCGGCCCGACGCCCTCATGCCGTCCGACGTCCTCGAGATCGGCACCCACGGCGGCGCCCGCTGCCTGGGGCTCGATGACGTGGGGCGGCTGTCACCCGGCATGCGCGCCGACCTGGTGGTCTGGCCCGGCGACGACCTGGGCGACATCCACGACCCGCTTGCGGGCCTCGTGCTGGGCCCGGACCGCCGCGCCCGCCACGTGCTCGTCGGCGGACGGCCGGTCGTCAGCGACGGGAACCTCGACGGCGTCGACCTGGCGGCCGCCCACCGCGACCTCGCAGAACGTGCACGGCGTCTCTGGTGAGATGCACCACCGGATCTGGGCGATGATGGTGCCATGACCGCCACGGCCGAGTTCACCATCGAGCCGTTCGTCGACGGTGCCCCGGGACCCCACGTGCGGGCGGCGATCGCTGTCGCCGAGGAGGCCGGCCTCGAGGTCGAGGTCGGGCCGTTCGGCACCACGGTGACCGGCGAGACCGAAGCCGTCGTGGCAACTGCCTCGGCGGTGCTGGGGGCCGCCATCGAGCACGGCGCCACCCGGGTCTCGCTGCAGGTGACCGTCGAGCACGGCGTCGGGTAGCCAGGGCGGAGGAGGAAGTGGGCGAGTCTCTGGCGGCCCCTGCCGTCGAACTGGTTGACATCTGGAAGCGCTTCCCCGGCGTCGTGGCCAACGCCGGCGCCCACCTACACGTCCGCGGCGGCACGGTCCACGCCGTGCTGGGCGAGAACGGCGCCGGCAAGTCGACCCTCGTGAACGTGCTGTCGGGCGTCTACCGGCCCGACGAGGGGGAGGTCCGGCTGGGCGGCAGGCCGTACCGGTTCCGCACGCCCGCCGACGCCCTGGCCGCCGGGGTGGGCATGGTCCACCAGGAGTTCCGCCTGGTCCCGTCGTTCACGGTGGCCGAGAACGTGGTGCTGGGCGCCGCCAAGCGGGTGCTGCGCCGGGGCGACCTCGAGGAGCGGGTGGGCGAGCTGGGCCGCCGCTTCGGGCTGGCCACCGAGCCCGACCGCCCGGTGTGGCAGCTCTCGATGGGGGAGCGGCAGCGGGTCGAGATCCTCAAGGCCCTGTGGCGCGACGCCCGCATCCTGATCCTGGACGAGCCCACGGCCGTGCTGACGCCCGCCGAGGCCGAGGAACTGGGCGAGGTGCTGCGCCACATGGCCGACGACGGCCGGTCGGTCATCTTCATCAGCCACAAGCTCCACGAGGTCACCGGCTTCTGCGACGAGGCCACCGTGCTGCGCGGCGGCGAGACCGTCGCCGCCTCCCTGCCGGTCGCCGAGACCGACGCCGCCACCCTCGCCGGCCTCATGGTGGGGACCACGCCCCTCACCAACGAGCGGCCGCCGTCCCGCACGCCCGGTGAGGTGCGATTGGGCGTTTCGGGCCTCCGTGCCCTCGGCGACCGGGGCCTCGAGGCCGCGGCCAGCGCGAGCTGGCACAGGTGGTCGCGGGCCTGCGTCCGGCCACTTCCGGCACCGTGACCCTCGACGGCGCCGACATGACTGGCGCCCCGCCCAGGGCCCGGTTCGCCGCAGGCCTCGCCTACATCCCCGAGGACCGGCTCGGCGTGGGCCTCGCCCCCCGCCTGTCCGTGGTCGAGAACAGCGTGCTGCGGACCTACCGCGGACAGCGGCGCGGCCCGTTCCTCTCCGGCTCGCGCATGGCCGCCCACTGCCGGGACCTGGTCGAGCGCTTCGGCGTGCGCACGGGCCCGCTGGGCGACCCCATCGCCGGCCTATCGGGTGGCAACCTGCAGCGCCTCCTCGTCGGACGGGAGCTCAGCGGCAGGCCGTCGGTGGTCGTCGCCGCCCAACCCACCCGTGGCCTCGACGTTCAGGGCGTCAAGGCCATCCAGGACCTGCTCGTCGCCGAACGCGACGCTGGCACGGCGGTCCTGCTCATCTCCGAGGACCTCGACGAGCTGCTCACCATCGCGGACCGCCTCCTCGTCCTCCACGACGGGTCGATCGCCGGCGAGTTCGACCCGGCCTCGGCCGAGCGGCACGCCATCGGCGAGGCCATGGTCGGCCACGCGCCGGAGACGGCCCCGTGAGGCGCCCGGTCCTGGTCCGGCGAGAGCGACCGCTGCGTGGCGGCCAGCCGCTGGCCTTCGCCGTCGGCCTGGTCGTCGCCCTCGCCGTCGGCTACGTCCTCCTCGTGATGGCCGGCCACGAACCGATGCGCGTCTACCAGCGCATGTGGGAGAAGTCGCTGTCGGACTCGGACGCCTGGTCGCTCACCCTCAACCGGGCCGTGCCGCTGGGCCTGGCCGGCCTGGCGGTGGCGGTGGCCGGCTCGATGGGGCTCTGGAACATCGGCGCCGAGGGGCAGATCCTGGCCGGCGCCATGGGGGCCGCCTGGGTGGCCCGCATCGGCGAGACCTGGTCGGGGCCGGTCCTGATCACGGCGATGCTGGCAGCGGCGTTCCTCGCCGGCGGCGCCCTGGCGCTCGTACCGGCCGTGGCCCGGGCGCGCATCGGCGTCAACGAGATCATCACGACGCTGATGCTCAACGAGATCGCCCTGCGGCTCGTCCAGTGGCTGATCCACGGCCCGTGGAAGGACCCCGAGTCGCACAACTTCCCACTCACGCCCATGCTGCCCGACCAGGCCAAGCTCCCGACCCTGTTCGGGCGGGCCCACTGGGGCGTCGTCATCGCCGGCGCCGTGATCCTCGTGTTCGCCGTGGCCGCCAGCCGCACCGGCTGGGGCTACGAGCTGCGGGTGGCCGGGTCGTCGGCCGAAACCGCCCGCTACGCCGGCATCTCCCTGAAGCGCAAGATCCTGACCGTGCTGCTCCTGAGCGGTGCCGTGGCGGGCCTGGCCGGCGGTGTCGAGCTCTCGGGCACCGCCGACCGCCTGACCGAGGGCATCTCGAACGGCTTCGGCTACGCGGGCATCATCGTGGCCGCACTCGCCCTGCTGCGGCCGTCGGGCGTCGCCTTCGTGGCGCTGCTGTTCGGCGCCGTCCAGGTCGGCGGCCAGAGCATCCAGATCATCGGGGTGTCGGCCTCGGTGTCGACGATCCTCCAGGCGTTCATCCTGTTCGGCGCCATCGGAGCCGGCGTGCTCTCGCGCTACGAGGTGCGCCTCGTGGCGGGGCGGGCCGGCGCCGAGGAGGGGGCGGCGGCATGACCGAGGCGTCGATGATCGGCCTCCTCGTGGCGACCTGGCGATGGGCGCCGTGTCGGCGTTCATGGCGGCCCTCGAGTGGGGCAACCCGTGGTTGGCGCTGCTGGTCGGCATCGTCGTGGGTGCCCTGACGGCCTCGGTGCACGGCTGGTTCACCGTCGTGATGGGCGCCGAGCAGGTGGTGTCCGGACTGTCGCTGACGATCCTCGGCCTGGGCTTTGCCGCGTACACGGGCAAGAACGTCGTGGGCCGCCCGCCCGGGGCGGTGCTGGCGCCCGTCGACTGGGGCCCGCTGACGGACCTGCCCTGGGCGGGCCCCGTGCTGTTCGGGCAGGCGCCGCTCGTCTACCTGGCGGTGCTGGCGGGCGTGGCCGCCTGGTTCGTGCTGACCCGCACCCGCATCGGGCTGGCCCTCCGGGCGGCCGGCGAGTCCGCCTCGACCGCCGACGTGGCCGGCCACTCGGTGGTGGGCCTGCGGTTCGGCGCCGTGGCCGTGGGCGGCGGCCTGGCCGGTGCCTCCGGCGCCTACCTGACGCTCTCCCTCACGCCGCAGTGGGCGGAGGGGATGACGGCTGGTCGCGGATGGATCGCGGTGGCACTGGTGATCTTCGGGGCCTGGCGGCCGGGCCGTGCGGCGGTGGGTGCCCTGCTGTTCGGCGGCCTGCTGGCGCTCAAGACCCGACTCCAGACCTTCGGCGTGGACATCTCGCCGATCCTGCTGTCGATGCTGCCCTATGTCCTCACGATCACGGTGCTGATCGTGATCTCGGTGCGGGCGAGGAACCGCCCGTCGCCGTCCCCGGCCGCCCTCGGCACCGCCTACCGGCGTGAGGAGCGCTAGCGCTCCACGCCGGTGAGGAGGACGACGGCCGCACGGGTGGCGTCGAGCGCGTCCTCCCGGCGGGCGGCCAGCACGCCCGCCACACCGGCGGTGCCGGTGGGGTCTGCGGGCACGTCGGTGTGGGCCCGTACCAGCCGATGGGCCTCGGCGATCTCGGCTTCGGTGGCGACCAGCGGCTGGGTGCCGTCCTCCAGCATGGTGGCGACCAGGGGCTGCCAGTCGTAGACGACGTCGTCGAGGATGCCGGTGGCAAGCGACGATGGCTCGTTCCAGGGCCACATGTTGACGTCGGCGAACGGGTCGCCGGACTCGACACCGCGGTCGAACGCCCTTCTCAGCGGGGCGCAGCCCTCGGTCTGGACGGTGAGGAGCCGGGGCCGGCGGTCCTCGCCGGCGCGGCGTTCGCAGGTGCGCAGGTCGGCGCCCAGGTCGGCCAGCCGGTCCAGCACGGTCGGGTCGGCCCATGGCGGGACGTGGACCACCAGCGGCCGCCCGGCGGCCCGGGCCACGACGGCGGCGCCGAGGGCGGCGTTGCCGCACGAGGCGATGGCCAGCGGCGTGTCCATCGGGACCCCGGTGGCCTCGAGGTGCAGGGCCAGGCCGAACAGGTGGCGGGCCTTGTGGGTGCCCGACACGTTGCCGGTCTCGTCCTTGGCCAACAGCGACCCGACGCCGACGGCTGCGGCCAGGTCGGGATGGGGACGCAGCGGCGTGGTCGCGAACCCCGCGCCGTCCACCTCGGCCACGGCGTCGTCGAGGCGCCGCACCATCGCCACGTAGGCGTCGTCGTCCATCCCGTTGCCGAGTGCGGCGCCGTGTGCCCACAGCAGGTGCCGGAAGCGGACGAACGGGTTGGGGTCGTCGCCGTGGAGCGTGCCGGGACCCGGCCAGGACGCACCGGACGGGGTGCCCAGCCAACCGGCCGGGCGCTCGACGGTCACGAGTCCGCGAGCACCCCGGTGCGGGCGTTGAACTCGTCGATCATGGCGTCCCAGACGGGGCCCATCCCCTGGACGGCCTGCCAGAAGGACTGGTCGCGGCGGGCCTCGAAGTCCTCCAACTCGATGCCCTGCTGCTCGACCCAGGTGAAGTAGCCCAGGTTGAAGATGCGGTTGCGGCCGACCCCGTCGAGCACCTCGACGTGGTCGGTGTCGGTGCCGTCCAGGTGCGCCTCGACGGCGTCGGCGGCCTCGGCCGCCCCGAAGCCGCCGGCGTAGCGGCCGGCCAGCATCGACTCGCGCTCGCTGCCGTACATCTCGCCACCGTCGGTGGCCACGGTGACGATGGCGTCGTCGGGGCCCAGCCCGAGCTGCTTCGCCACCTTGATCGACGCCAGCACGTTGCAGATGCTGGAGAGTCCGAAGTGGCCGAGCGTGTCGACCACGGCCTCGTCGACGCCCCGGTCGCCCGTGAGGTGGGCGCGGCCCTCTTCGGTGTTGAACACCATGCCGAGCTCGTCGCAGGGTCCGTCGCTCACGCCCACCACGACGTCGGTGTTGGTGACGTTGTGGATGAACGGGATGTGCTTGTCACCGATGCCCTGGATGTTGTGCTCGCCGAAGCCGTTGTAGAGCATCGTCGGACACTCGAGGGCCTCGACGGCTGCGATCTTCGCGCCGTGGTCGGCCTTGAGTCGCTCACCGGCGGCGAGGGTGCCCGACGAGCCCGAGGCGGCGACGAAGGCCGCCAGGCGCAGCCCGGGGTTGGCCTCCCGGTGGTGCTCGTACAGCGCCGACAGGGCCCGGCTGGTGACTTCGTGGTGGCCCACGTGGTTCCCGAACTCGGTGAACTGGTTCAGGATGAAGTTGGCGGGATCGAGGGCCAGCTCGTCGCAGGTGTCGTAGATCTCCTTGACGTTGCTCTCCGAGCCCGGCGTCCGGACGATGTCGTCGGGGTCGGCGATCCAGGCCTCCAGCCACTCGAAGCGCTCCCGGCTCATGTTCTCGGGCAGCACCGCCACGCCGCGACAGCCCATGAGCGTCGAGATGGCGATTCCGCCGCGGGCGTAGTTGCCCGTGGACGGCCAGACGGCGCGATGTTCGGTGGGGTCGTACTGGCCCGTCACCACGCGGGGCACGAGGCACGAGTAGGCGGCCAGCACCTTGTGGGCGCCGATCATCGGGAACCGGTTGCCGAACGCCACGATGATCGGACTCTCGACGCCGGTCAGCGACGACGGCAGCACGACGTGCT
>LUMJ01000513.1_pt1 | contig 11249 bp, 14 predicted proteins | sample 729631 | NCBI WGS metagenome assembly LUMJ01 (sample SAMN03860266, study PRJNA289734) | marine metagenome | biome: seawater column; feature: ocean; material: water; isolation source: Red Sea water column Station 22 - depth 500m | place: Saudi Arabia: Red Sea | collected 2011-10-15 | depth 500 m | reverse complement strand
GTTTACCAAGCTTAGATTATAATAGAAATCTATTCTGATATCATTGTGAAAAGAATTCTTGATGGCATGAAAAAAACAATGATATCTGTCAAGCCACCTAGGTATACAGCCTTAGAGGGATTGCAACGGGCTGAAACCACTAGCCCTTTTAAAATTCTAATCGGAACAGTGCTTTCTGCTAGAACAAAAGATGAGAATACTACCAAGGCTGCAAAGAAATTATTCAAGGTATACGGTACTCCACAGAAACTGGCAAAAGCCAAAGTAAAGGATGTTGAGAAGCTTATCAAGTCTGTTGGGTTTTACCATGTAAAATCAAAACGAATAATCAATGTTGCAAATCTGATTATATCCAAGTATCATGGAAAGGTTCCAGCAGATATAGACAAATTGGTTGAGATTCCTGGCGTTGGTAGAAAGACTGCAAACTGTGTTCTTGTTTATGCGTTTGAACAGCCAGCAATTCCTGTTGACACTCATGTTCACCGAATATCTAACAGATTAGGTCTTGTAGATACAAAAACGCCAGAGGAAACAGAAATGAAATTAAGGAAAAAAATTCCAAAAAAATTTTGGCTTGACATAAATAATACTTTTGTTATGTATGGTCAGAATATCTGCAAACCAATTTCTCCAATGTGTAACGTTTGTATGATTAGAAATGTATGTGCTTATTTTAAAACTAAGAACGCTTCTTAGAAATAATCAGTATGATAACTATCAGTCCAAGAAGACCAGTCACAACAAATGGAAAGATGGAAAGTGTGTTTTCGCCATAATCAGCTGATATAATTTTTACATAATATGTTCCCGCAGTTGCCGCTGGCGGATCAGTCGATCCTTCCATTCCGTGAACAGAATATGATTTGATTGTAAATGGTGAAAGATCAAGATTTGATAACACGGTTCTTAGACCATTGTCAACAGTTAACCCACTTTGTTCTGAATATGTAATCTTTGTCGGCTTGCCTTGAACCCAACCATTTTCATAATCTGTGTGAAGCATAACATAGCCTGTTTCTGGAACTTGTGCAGCTATCCAATATTTGTTGTTAGGATAACTTCCCATACCAATCTCGAAAAATTTGTCAGTAGTTTCTGCATCATAAATACGTATGACTGCATTACCATTAGGATTTCCATACAATAAATCGTTTCTAAGCTCAGCTTGCCAGCTGCCTTCATGTGTAATTCCAAATTCAATTATTACGAGATTGCGTGTAATCTTGTTAAACTCATGATAAGGAATTTCCGTTTCCTGAATTATTAAGGAGGGATTTGATGAATCAAGGTAATCGCCTATCTTAGGATCTTGTGCAAATGCGGGGGCTACTGTTAAAGTTAGAAAAATAAGAAGAATATACTTCATGTTTCAGCAAATTTTTGGCAAGGATAAAAATCTAATCTACAAATGGTTTTTCATACTCGATAATGAGCTTTGCCACTTCTGGGCGCAAGATAAACTCTGATGGTGCTTTCCCTTCTTTAATCAATGAACGTAGCTTAGTACCGCTAATTTGTTCTCTTGATACCTCATCGTGAGGACATGCCTTTGGGTTAGTGAACGTAAGACACTTCTTACAATAAAAGAATGCAGGAAAGAATATTGGTGCAATCTCAAGATCTGGAAAGTCATCAAATATCTTTTGGGCTGCAAAAGGATCGTAAAAATTACCAACTCCAGCATGATCACGTCCAATAACGATATGTGTACAACCATAGTTTTGTCTCATTATAGCATGATGAATTGCTTCTTTGGGTCCAGCATATTTCATTTCTGTATGAAGAGTTCCTAATATGCACCTATTTTTGGGATAGTAATTTTCAATCATGGCCTCATAGGATTTTATTATTACATCATCCTTGAAGTCGCCTGACTTTTTCTTTCCAATCAGCGGATTTACAAATACCCCATCCCGTGTGGTTATGGCTGTCTTTTGAAGAATTTCATGTGCAACATGCGGTGGGTTTCTGGTCTGAAATGCAACAATTTTTTTCCATCCAGCTTTTGAGAAAGTTTCTCTCGTCTCTACAGGAGTCATCCTATATTTTCTAATTTCAGATTCATTTGGTTTTTGGATATAGTCAATTTTTCCGCCAACCAAGAAATCTTTCATTCCATAAGTCTTTGCGACACCAGGGTGTGACTCGTCATTTGTTCCATAAATACCACTAGCAGTGGTTTTTTTATCAAATGAATAAACATCTCCTGTATGTAAAATTGCAATTCCTGTACCTTCTGGGTTTTTTAATAATACATCTCCAGCTTCTTTCATTTTTTTACTAGTCTCTTCATCTACATCCAAAACAATTGGAATTGTCCACTTAACGTCTTCTGTTCCAATTACATTGATTTTCACGACTGATTCAAAATCAGCCTTGTTTAAAAAACCCTCAAGCGGTGAAAAAATTCCATCTGCAATATTTTCTACATCGTTTGCAAGATCAGATGAAATATCTATTGAAAATAATCCTGATGGATCAGTGTTCGTAACTCGATTTACTAATTTACCACCGTACGCGTTAATCATGTTTTTAAAAAATTCTTGTTTGTTATTTACTTGTTATGATCCATGTGGAGACCACACTCTTTGTCAGACTGATTTTCCCACCACCAACGGCCTGCTCTTAAATCTTCACCGGGTTTTATTGCTCTTGTACATGGCTCACAACCAATGCTTGGAAAGCCCTGATCAATTAACTTATTGTAAGGAATATCATTTTCTTTGATATAATTCATTGTTTGTTCCCAACTCCAATCAAGAATTGGATTAAGTTTTATCATACCATCATGTTGCTCATCAATTTCAATTTTTTTAGATGTCTGCCTGTTTTGAGTTTGATCACCTCTAAGACCAGTAATCCAACCATCCAATGTACCCAGCATTTTGTTTAAAGGATGCACCTTTCTAACACCACAACATAACTTTCTATTTTCGGCGCTCTCATAGAACAAGTTCATCCCATGAGTTTGTACCATCTCGATTACTTCAGTTGCATCAGGAAAAGTAATTTCAATTTTAGTGTTGTATTTTTTTCTTATTTCGTCCATAACATCATATGTTTCCTGATTTAACCTTCCGGTATCTAATGAGAAAACTCTAGCTTCTGGATTTATTTTGGATAATATATGAATGACACAAACATCTTCAGCACCAAAGCTTGATGCTAAGGCAAGTTTAGGATGTATGTTTTCCAAGCCCCATTCTAAAACTTCCTCTGGAGTTTTTAATTTATCATTTAATTCAGAAACCTGTTCTGGTGTAAATTGTGACATTATACGTATTCTATAATTTCGTTTTATAATCATTACTAAAATAAGCAAATAACAATTCTAAAATTACAAACATGTTAGGGATCCATATTGGAAGATAATGTTGTAGTTGTAGTGTTTCCGTCGACTTTTTCACAAAATAAGATTAAACCACTTATAGCAAATATCAAAAAAATCCTAAAGATTGAGAATCAAAAATTTCATAAAATAAGACGAGAAGGCGATGTAATAGTAGTTGAATCAGATGATCCAGTTTTTACATCATCTGCTATCAACACTTTATTTGGAATCAAAAGAGTTGCTATAGCAAAACAAGTTACGAATAATTTTGATTCAATCGTAAATGGTATTTCAAAGGTTGGTGTGGATCTTTTTCTTGAGAATGAAAGATTTCTGATATGCGTTGAAGGACATGCTAAAGGGTTTATGACAAAAGATGTTGAGGTTGCTGCCACATCTTCCTTAATTGAAAAAACTGCTAAAAAAGGAATAAAACCCGGCTCTGGTGAAAAATATGACAAGCAGCTTTACGCCTTTTTGACAAAGTCACATGCCTACGTATGCATTTATTCTGATAAGGGTCTTGGGGGAATTCCAAACAATTCACAAAATAAAAAAGTGATTTGCTGTATTTTTGACGAACTATCTGCAGTGTCGTGTCTTGAAATAATCAAGCATGGATTCGATGTAAAGATCATAATTTGCTTTACTGAGGAATCTAAATTGCTACACTTAACAAAGATGATTAACCAATTATTACACAGAACTGTAAAACCAAAAATAGATTTAGAATTTTATAAGGTGCTTATTGATAAAAAGCCACCATTTTTGCTACTAATAGAAATTACAACCGAATTACTTTCAATGATAGCAACATCAAATGACGTCAAAAGAGTTTCTTTAAGTTTATCTCCGCTAATTTATCCCATAGATTTTCTAGAAAATATAGTAAAACAGGTTTACAAAAAAAATCTGATTCCATATCTTCCGCTGTCTGGATTAGATAGCAACATACTAACTAGTGCAAAAGAAATTGGATTAGAAAAATATCTGCCCAAGATTAAAAAATACGGTAAATCAAAGTTTTATAATTCAAATATATCTCAGAAAAAAATTAAAAAAATTGTTGGCAGAACTGTTAGAACTAGAAAAGTCATCTCGATTAAAGTGGGACCAAATAACGTACATGAAATTTTAGATAAAATTGTGCCGGAACATTGAAAATTTAAACAGAGGGTTTTGATTTTAGATATGAAAAAGATAGGCGAATTTATCTATCCGTGGGGAAATGGGCACTACTCACGTATGATGAAGTTGGATGAGGTACTGCCGAAATATATTTCGGAACAGTATGAAATGTTTTATTTCAGTAAAGGAGATATTTACAAAAAACTACTAAAAAAATTTCCCGACAAAAAAAACAATATTCATGAGATTCTGATGCCGACTCCGATAGATGGAAAGTATGGACCAAGTGTTTCACTGTCGATACTCAACATGTTTTTTCCAGTAGGAGCAAATCAGTCACTAGTGAACCAAGTTAAAAATTACATGAAGAAAGAAAGAGAGTTCTATAATAAAGAAAAATTTGATCTGGTCATAAACGATGGGGATATGGGTTCTAATGTGCTAGCTAGGAACAGAGGAATTACGAGTCTTTTTGTTACAAACCAATACTTGCCTAGGTTATGGAAATCTCGCAGTTATTTCTATCCTGGAATATATTTTGTTTCAAAACAAATTGCAAAAGCAAGCAAAATATTGGTATCTGACTCGGCTCCCCCATACACAATCTGTGAATACAATTTGAATTTTCCGGACGATATAAAAAATAAAGTGACATATGTTGGTCACTTCTCAAATACAAAACCAAGAAATTCTAAACCACTAACAGATTTAGAAAAGATGGTTAAAGGAGTTGATTTTGGATATTGGATGAGAACCGGAAATAAATCTACAAATGACGGAACCGGTCAAAGATATGAAGAAGTTTTTCATGAAATAGAGATGAATGATGAATGTAGAATTATTTCTCATGCAAAGGACGATAAATCTATTGATAGGGTTATTGGTAAAGATGGAAACCATTATTCTATTACTGAGGCATATGAAAAAAAAATAGATTGGATTCAAATTGATATCGGTTTTTTGACCGAGTATGAAAGAAATACAGTGTTAAAGGGGTGCAAATATGCGGTGATCAATGGTTCTCATACGGTAATGGGAGAAATAATGGGCGCTGAATCCAAACCAATAATTGGAATGCCAGTATATGATGAACATACAAACCAAATAAAGTGGGCAGAAGAAAAACATCTTGGTGTCTTAGCTGAAAATAAAAAACAGGTTATTAATGCAATCAAAATGATAAAACAAAACTATAATAAATATCAAGAAAATCTTGGAGAATTCTCTAAAAATTTTAATGGGAATGGTGCTGAAAACACTTCAAGAATTGTCTCGGAAGTTCTTGAAAAAAACAAATAATAGTTTTTAAATACAGATCATTGTAGTCCAGTACGTGGTATGTTCGATGGGCGAACTGACCTAACGGGATGAAGATTTAATCCATGTACTGGACCTTAGAATCAATTTTTCTACAACCATTCCCATTTGGCAACGCTTTTATGGAAAAAATCCAGTCAGGTCAACATTGCCTAATTGCCCTGAATGCGTTTTCCGAGAGAAAAAAAGCCTTAAAAAAAAATTTGAAGCCGAAGCTGAACAGGCAGATGAGGATGGTAGAGACTATATGATTCCTAATGATAGAGATATAGAAGCTGATATTGAATTTCCTATGAAATTAGATCCTTCAACTAAACATTTTATCTGCAAGAGATGTGGGTTGTATGCAACCAGAGAACAAGTTTCTGATATACGCCAAAGACTTAATCGGAGAGAATCAACTAAAGAAGATAAACAGTACGATTATTTAGATTGGTGGCAAAAAAGTAAGAAAGACAAATAGAAAAACATGGTAAAAAAACAGGATGGTATACCCAAATGGGTTACGGATGAAATAAAGAATGCAAAATTTGGAAAACCAAAGGAGATTGTCACAACCGGATACATTCTAGATGTTTATGATAAGGATAACAAAATTGATGCGCAGTTATATGAACCTGTTGAGGATGGACGACGTATTATAACACTAGATCTGTCAAACAACATCAAATTAGGTGATCTACAAAAAGGAGTGACGTATGAATTTATTTTTAATTCATTGAAAGCGCCTTTGGATAAGAAAGTTGTTGAATATTTGAAAACAGAGAAAGGATTTGACATGGACACAATCTATCAGTTTGAGTTACAGAAAATTGAATTGGTAGACAATTCAGATAGCGAATCTGCTAGTACGGAATAAACTATTCTGATTTATTTCTATTTTCTAGTCGTTTTCTAAACGCATTACCTATTATAGGATTTACAAAATAGGGGAAATTTTGTTTTGCCCAAATTCCTACCCTAGCAACTGAGGGAACAACAATCTCTAATCTTGAAGAGTTTGCAGCTTTGAGAACTGCATTTGCGACCGTTTCCGGACTCAAGGTAACTATTGTAGGGCGTGAAAAATTTTCAAAAGATGGGTGATCAAACAGAGGAGTATTTACCCCTATTGGACTAACTACCGTAACATCAACACCTGTTCCAGAAAGCTCGTGCTTTAATCCCTCTGAAAACCCTAACATAGCAAATTTAGTTGCACAGTATGAGACAACACCAGGAACACCAAAACTAGCACCTACTGATGCAACATTTACGATATGGCCTATTTTCTGTTCAATCATCTGCGAAAGAAAGTTCTTTGTGCAATATATCATACCAAAATAGTTTGTTTCCATCTGTGATTCTATCTCCTCAATGCTAAGCTCCGAAACACTGCCATAAATAACGAATCCTGCATTATTTACCAAAACATCAATTCGGCCAAATGTGTCTAACACGATATCACTCATTTCCTTAACTTGTGATTTGTTAGAAACGTCGCATTGGCAGACTAGTGTTGAATCCGTATATTTTGAAATTTTTTTTTGTACTTGAAGTAGTTTTTCTTTTCTTCTAGCTACCAGAACAACCTTAGCATTTTTTTTAGCAAACTTTATAGCTGATGCTTCGCCAATTCCGCTAGATGCACCCGTGATTACAACCACCTTATTCTTGAAATTCATGATTTAGAATTAGGAAGGAAAAATAAAGTGCTTTCTATTCAGTTGGGTGTTTATTTTCCAAATGGCTGGCAAATTCATTATCATTGAATAATTTCCCACAGACAGGACATTCATTCTGAATAGTTTTTGGTTTAGTATATCTACTTAAAGCAAGTTTGACTAGGAGAACCCAAGTTATCGCAATCGGAACATAATACGTTGCAATTCTCCAACCTATCACAGCATTCCATTCAAGGCCTTCATCTGGAATTACCAAATTGAAGGGATTTAGGTTGTTAAGGTAAGCTACAATACCAAATTCCGCTAAACCAGAACCGCCTACTGTAATTGGTAGGTTTCCTATTGCATTTGCGCCCATTACCGCCATTATAGACTCGAAAAATCCTACGGCAAAACCAACACTAACCGCTATTATCAAAAATGAAATCCCATAAAATATCCACGAAGCAATAGACATAAGAAAACCAACACAGAAAACTTTCCTTGATTTGCTAGAACCTAGGTTTTGTCTACTCATCATACAAACTTCTTCAATCCATTCATTGGTTTGCTTTGCATATTTTTCTCCACGTTCTCCACCAAATTTTGTAAGTAACATTGCTATTCCATTTGGTAAGTGAAAAGTGTGTTTTGCCGAAAGGAAAAACAAGACAACCCACAGTGTAGTGACAGAGATACTAGTTGCTAGAATTATAGTAGCAACAACATATGCACCATTAAGTAGTGCAAAAATTCCAGCAAGAATTGATAAAAGTCCTCCAGCAAAAACTTCAGTTACAATGTCAAGGAGTGCAACCCAAGATGCCTTTGACGGTGAAATTCCCTTTTTAGTCATGTAATAAATTACCACAAACTCAGCACCAACAAACATTGGCGTTGTGAATTTGATGAACTCACTGCCTACTCTCATAGCAGCTAATCTCTTGATAGAATCAAAATTGCCTAGAAATGATCTTGCAATATAACTTAGTTTCAGTCCTTGCAACCCAAGTTTTACCATCATTGCCAAAATAGCTGCAATGAACGGTAGCACACCTATGGCAAGTACATCTTCTAATTTTATGTCAAATTGAACCGTAATTATGATAATAGGTATCATAGTTACGGGGATAACTGCAATTCTCCAATTCATCGCTGAATTTTTTATGAATTCAAATATAAGCCAATAAGAAATTATATTCGACAGAGATTGAAAGCAGTTTTTATTACAGGCACAGCGGGTTCGGGTAAATCAATACTAACCTCAAGAATTCTACAATATTACGAGAAAAATAGAACGTTCGCATCAGTACTGAACTTGGATCCAGGTGTTGAGTCTCTTCCGTATACACCAGATGTTGATGTAAGAGATTATGTTGACATTGTGGCGATAATGAAACAATATGACCTTGGTCCGAATGGTTCCATGATTATGGCAAGTGATCTTATTGCGTCAAAAATTGATCAAATAGAAAATGAAATCGATAGAGTAAACCCAGATTATTTGATAGTAGATACGCCTGGTCAAATTGAACTGTTTGCATACAGAACCAGTGGACCTTTCTTTATACAGAATATTAGTGCTGATGAAAAAACAAACGTGTTCTTGTATGATGGTACTATGATCACTTCTCCAGCAAATTTTATCTCAATTTCCTTGCTTGCGGCATCGATCAAACTACGGCTTGGATTACCAACCATTAATGTAGTAACAAAGACTGATCTTATACCTGACAAAGTTGATCAAATATTAAAATGGTCTTCAGAACCCACATCGTTAGAAGAGTCAATTAGAAAAGATTCCGATGGAGAAACATACTCTTTAACCACTGATATTCTTAGATCCTTAAACCTTAGTGGGCTTACAGAGGAACTAATTCCTATATCAAACGCAACTGATGAAGGAATGGTTAATTTGCAAAGCGTACTTAGTAGGGTCATTAGTTTGGGTGAAGAGGTAGAAGATTAATGGTTACGCAGGTTAAGGTACATACATCATCATCTACAGCAAATTTGGGTCCTGGTTTTGATGTGTTTGGTTTAGCAATAGATGCCTTCTATGATAAATTAACACTTAGTAAAACTAACAAATCAATCACTACAAACAAACCATGGCATGGAGTTAGAATACTAACAACAGATAATGTGCCAAAAGATCCGCAACAAAACACTGCTGGATTAGTAGTGAAAGCAATGAAGCAAAAATTTAAAATAAAATCTGGAATTGAGATTAAAATTAAGAAAGATATTCCAGCTGGATTTGGAATGGGGAGTAGTGCTGCCTCTTCTGCAGCAGCGGCGTTGGCATTTAATAAATTATTTAATCTAAAATTAGATAACAAAACCCTAATCAAATATGCCGGAATAGGAGAAAAAGCAAGTGCAGGAGCTATCCATTATGATAATGTTGCAGCATCATTACTGGGCGGATTTGTAATCGTAAAAACAAAACCATTTGATGTTATTAGATTAGAACCGCCAAAAGATTTGGTACTATGTTTAGCGATTCCGCAATTAAAGGTGCCAAAGAAAAAGACAAGTATTTCAAGAGCTGTAATTCCAAAGACTGTTAAATTATCAGAATTAACAGTGAATCTCTCAAATGCTGTTAATATTGTTACAGGGTTTTTGACTAAAGATTCAGAACTTATTGGAAGATCTATTCAGGATGTAATTATTGAACCGGCTAGAAAACACTTGATTCCAGGAATTATTTGTAAACCTAGTGCCGGTCCTAAGATTAGAACTTGAAATGAAAAAAGCGGTAGTGGTTTTTAGTGGTGGTATAGATTCCGTTAGTACATGTACATACTTGAAGTCAAAATATGAGCTATACGGAATTTCTTTTTTGTATGGTCAAAAAGCAAACCAAGAAATAAAAAAAGCAAAATCATTTGCAAAAATTCTTAGACTAAAAGAGCATAAAATTGTAAACATAGACTTCATGAAAGAGTTGTATGGGAGCACAAATGTTCTTACAAGTTCGAAAAAAAAGATTCCTGACAAATTTAACTACTCAATTGTAGTACCGATTAGAAACGGAATTTTCTTATCAATTGCTACTGCTTGGGCTTTTTCAATCAATGCTTCTTTAGTTGCATATGGTGCACACACAGGTGACAAAAATTATCCGGATTGTAGACCGGCCTTTTCAAAAAAAATTGAATCTTCATTTAATCAGGGAGAAATTGATGGCATTAAATCAGGAATTCGAAAAAAGATAGAAATTTGGACACCGTACAAAGCAAAATTATCAAAAAAGCAGTTATTAAAAAAAGGCTATAATATTTTGGGCGATAATATTTTCAACACTTGGAGTTGTTATAAAAATGGAAAAGCGCACTGTGGTAAATGTGAATCATGTAATAACCGTAAAGCAGCGTTTTTTGAAGCTAATATTGAAGATAAAACACGTTATCTTGTATAATTACGATTATCGATTTCCTAGAATTGGTTTTTTAAGAATTATTCCTCGAATAAGTAGATACCACCCAATAAACACACCGCCAACGATACTCCAGTATACCCAATTTAGTAATCCCGTATCAGACATTTTTTCCTCTGATGGAGCACATTTAGACAGCCACGATACCTGTTCACAAAGTAATAGATTCTTTTCGCCTATCATTACATCAACACTTGGTATTATTTGAAATGCTATTAGATTTGCAACCGCAAATACTATTGCAAATTCTATAAGATACCAAGTAAAACTAGGCCAAGATTCCTTTGGAATATCAAAATTGGTTCGCTTAGTTGAAAAGTATTCCAGAAGATTACAAATTCAGGAAAGAATGACAAAAAATATTGCAGATGAGTTATTATCC
>LUMJ01000440.1_pt1 | contig 11251 bp, 14 predicted proteins | sample 729631 | NCBI WGS metagenome assembly LUMJ01 (sample SAMN03860266, study PRJNA289734) | marine metagenome | biome: seawater column; feature: ocean; material: water; isolation source: Red Sea water column Station 22 - depth 500m | place: Saudi Arabia: Red Sea | collected 2011-10-15 | depth 500 m | reverse complement strand
CGTATAGGATCCACCTCTGTCACGATAACCTTAGCGTTCATTCCTCGGCAATTTGCGGCAACACCTTTTCCAACCCAACCATACCCGGCTACTACAATTCGTTTAGATGCAAGTAACAAATTCATGGCTCGTAGATAACCATCTATTGTACTCTGCCCTGTTCCATATTTATTATCAAACATATGCTTAGTATGCGCATCATTAACCGAGATAACAGGATAACGAAGCTTGCCTTGTTTTTCTACAGCTCTGATTCTGTTTACACCAGCAGTAGTTTCTTCAGTTGCACCAAAAATTTTCAACGAATCATATTTTTTATCAAAGTGTACTTTTACATTCATGTCAGAACCATCATCTGTTAATATCTGTGGTTTATGGTTTAGAACCTGTTCTATACACCAATCATATTCCTTAGGACTTTGTCCAGCCCAACAATACGTGTGAACACCCTGCGAAGCAAGAAAAGCCGCTATGTCATCTTGTGTAGTAAGTGGATTACCACCACAACATGCAACGTTAGCACCTAATTCTTTGGCACCTATAAGTAAAACTGACGTTTCCTTTGTTATATGCAAACAAAATCCTAATGTAATACCTTTAAGCGGTTTTGATTTTTTTAGACGATTTATGGTATTATCCAGAATCTGCATGTGGGATCTTGCCCATTCATAAGAAAGTTTACCTTGTTTTGCTAACTTTGGATTTTTTACTTTACTCAACATAAACTTGGATTTTAAGCGGGTATAAAATCCTATCATGAACTAAAACTTTTTACTACAAGAAAAATAACTGAAAATAAGTAAATGACTTGGAGAAAAATAGCAGAAAAAAATACAATATCTACAGGCAAGGGTGAAGAATTTGATATCAATGGCAAAAAAATTGCTATTTTTAATCAAGGTGGATATCATGCATTAGATGCGTTATGTGTTCATCAAGACAGCTCGATTGCATCAGGTAAGCTTGATGGGGACATTATAGAATGCCCTTCACATTTTTGGCATTATAATATTAAAACAGGTGAACTTCAAGATTATCTAAAAGGTGTCAGGCTTCAAACATATAAGATTGAAGAAAGAAGTGACGGCATCTACATAGACTTGTAATAAACTATTTTAAAAAAAATCACTGAGTGATAATTTTAAGCTAATGAATTTTTCATAAATTACTTCAATTACATGATTAATTTTATCTTGTACAGCAGGATCATTTTTTAAATTTTCAATATCGGTTGCGGTTGCACTAGCATACGGGCTAATATATTCCTCAAAGCTGTCAGATAACAATAGAAAAGCCCCACCACCTAGTATAATAGCAGTTACAATCAGCTTGCCTATCATAGTAATAAATTTCAAAAATTCATAAAAAATCATAAATGTACATTTTTTGATTAAATGAAAAAACTTCTTAACGTAATTTATCAGATAACAATTTTTATGCCTAGAATCCAATGATGTTGATATGAATCAAGAAATCCAGCAGGAGATTTTAAGGCAAGACTATGCAAAGATCCAGCAGAATATAGAATCATTCCTAAAAAATCAGGTTTCACAAAAAAAAGCCAATGGTGTTGTTTTTGGGTTAAGTGGTGGTATAGACTCTACGACAATTGCATGTCTTTGCTCAAAAGTGTTCAAAAAAAATGCATTAGCACTAGTAATGCCTGACTCTGCTGTGTCACCATCAAGTGATACCGGTGATGCACTCAAGATTATTGGTGAGATTGGAATTGACTACAAGCTTATTGATATTAATACTATTCATAAAAGATATTCAAACTATCTAGAACCCGACGAACTTGCGTTAGGAAACCTACGTGCCAGAATAAGATCAAACATCATTTATTATTACGCGAACCTCAAAAATTTCCTTGTTTTAGGCACAAGCGACAAAAGTGAATACCTTATTGGTTATTTCACCAAGTTTGGTGATGGAAGTGCAGACATACTTCCAATAGTATCACTTTACAAGACACAATTACGAGAATTTGCTAAAAACATAGGTGTACCTGATAACATAATCACTAAAAAAAGTAGTCCCAATCTTTGGAAAGGACATGATGCAGAAGAAGAAATTGGTATTTCATATGAAGAGATTGACTCTGTACTATATTGCCTAATAGACAAAAAATTATCAGTAGATGAAACCATTCAAAAGACAGAAATTTCAGGAAAATCCGTAGAAAAGATTTACCAGATGTACCAAAATACCCAACACAAAAGAATTTTGCCCGAAAGAGTGTAGTAAAACTAATGCTGATATTTGATACTCTTGGAAATAAAAAAAGAGAGTTAGAATTTTCAGATAAGGCTAAGATCTATCTTTGTGGCGTGACAGTTTACGATGAGGCTCACATTGGGCACGCAAGGACAATTATAGTTTTTGACGTACTTCGTAGGTTTCTGGAATCACAAAAAATTCCCGTAGAATTTGTTCAAAACTTTACTGATATAGATGATAAAATAATAGAACGAGCACATGAAAAGAACATACCAGCACTAGAACTTGCTAGACAATACATTAAACATTATTACACTGACTTTGATAACTTGAATGTTAAAAGAGCTACACGTTATCCAAAGGCAACGGAACATATTGATGATATGCATAACTTGATTTCAAATCTTATTGATAAAAAATATGCGTATCTAACAAAAAATGGTGTCTATTTTTCTGTATCAAAGTTTTCTGAATATGGTAAATTATCCAAAAAAAAGACCAACGATTTGGTTGCAGGTTCACGGGTAATAGTTGACAAAGAAAAAAATGACCCTCTTGACTTTGCATTATGGAAGTTTTCAGAAACTGAACCATTCTGGGATAGCCCATGGGGCAAAGGTAGACCAGGTTGGCATATTGAATGCTCTGCAATGAGTTTGAAATACCTTGGTAAAAATTTTGAAATTCATGGAGGGGGAAGGGATCTCATCTTTCCACATCATGAAAATGAAATTGCTCAATCAGAATCTAGCACATCTAAACAATTTGCAAAAATCTGGATGCATGTTGGTATGATAACCATAAACGGTGAAAAAATGGCCAAGTCCATTGGAAACGTAAAATCAGTAAAACATGTACTTGAAAATTGGGGACCGAATATCATCAGATTATTTTGTATTTCTGGACATTATACAAAACCAATTGATTACTCGGAGAAATTTCTAAAAGAAAACATTACAAAACTTCGGCAAATAGAATCGTGTTATTATGAACTAAGATTGGCTGAAGGAACAGGTGAAGATAACATTGCAAAAAAACTAGTAAGTGAATGTAAAAAGGAATTTGATTCTGCGCTAAATGATGACTTGAATACGCCGCTCGCATTAACTGCCTTTTACAGATTAATCAAGGAGATTAATTACATGGCAGCTGATGAAAAAATTACTCAAACTACATCAAGTATAATTTTACCAGAATTTGAGAATATGATGGACGTATTGGGAATCCAGATTCTGAAGGTTTCAAATGTGGAAAAGAATGAGATTAATCAACTTATAATGAAAAGAAATGAATATCGAGAACAGAAAAACTTTGAGCACGCGGATAAGATTAGAGACCAAATCATGGAGAAAAATATTATTTTCGTAGATCATAAAAATAGCACAAGATGGATAAAACAAGAAAAAATTAAAGCGGAATAATTATTTTTTTGATGCGCTCACAAGAGAAATAACATCCCTGTCTCGTAATTGATAATTTGTTGGAACTCTCAAATTATATCTTAAATCTTTTGCATATAGAAGACCCTTGGTTAAATCTGAGTGAACCTCTTTTGCTAAATCAATAACAGTTGCCCCATCCTTTAATAATACCAGATCAGGAAGAACTCGTCCTTTTTTATCAGAAAGATTCTCAGGATTAGCGACAGGATAAATGGAGTTCATTTTCAATAATTTAAAAACCGTCACGTTAATTGCAAATTGGACACCTGTGCGCATATACTCACCCATTATATCCTTTTTAATAAAATCTAATGCATCCTTTTGTTTTTTATTCAACTCATTGGTTTTCAATATATCAAATTGTTCTGAACCAGGTGAATATTTTATCAAGTTTTTTTGTTCAGCTCGCCTAAGTGTTAACTCACAATCAGCACTTGCCGGAACTACAATCATATCATTATATCGTTCACGTAGACGTACAAAGTTTTTATCTGCTCCTTGAACATCAATTTTATTTGCAACAATTAGTGTTGGTTTTGATATTTTCCTAAGCTGTGATGAAAATTTTTTACTATCTTGTAAATTGTAGTTTTCAGTATTCTTGCCCTCAAGTCCTGTTATCCTCAACGTTTCCATAACATGACTTTTTTTTATTCCTAAACCTTGATACAGTTCAGCTAACGCTGCTATCTGATCATTCTCTGATTTAATCATTTTTTGTAATTTTTCTCTATTACCCTCAAAGATTTTTTGATACCACATATTCAATTCCTCCTCTATATCAGCAAAGTCTGAGACTGGATCACCTGTACCAGTTTCTGTGATTTGTCCTGATGAATCTATACTTGCCGATGCATCAACCACATGAAGTAAAGCATCAGATTGTGATGCAATAGAAAGAAATTGGTTGCCTAAACCTTTTCCCTTCCATGCGTCTTTAATTAATCCAGGTAAATCAATTAATTCTATAGGTATGTATCGCCAACCATCACTACATTTTGAATTGTTTGGATTATCCTCTACATCAAATTCCCTATGAACGCAGAGTGTGATAGCATGTCCAACAGAAGTTGATGACTTCTTAGTGGTAAACGGATAAGTTGAAATTTCATCGGTAGATAATGTAGAAGAATTAAAGAAAGTTGTTTTCCCAGTATTTGTTTTGCCAATAAGGCCGATTTTAATTGGCATGATTAAAAATTGGATTCAAATTATTTATCTCTGCTGTATTATTCAATCGCTTTATCTTCAAGTTTCTCACACGAGTTTTTTAATTCAGAAATCAGCCATAGAATTTCGCTAAGATCTTCTTTAGTGATATCTTCATCCCATTTTTCGAGTATTATTTTGGAAATCAGTGAAGAATTGTATAGCAATGCCCAGTATGGATGATGTTCCGCTGTGGTATTAGCTAATTCCACAACATCCTCCAAACTATTTTTTGCACGAGAAACGGAGTCAGTCTTTTCGCCGAATATTCGAATCATGTTTAGTGGTATATCCTCCTCCATCTTGAGCATAACATTTTTCCTCTCAAACTTCTTTACCAGTTCAAGTAGAGATTTATAAAAATCAGAAAATGTTTGGTCCGACATGATTAGAAAAGACGTTGATGTTCGGCTAACATACATCTATTGAAAACTACTTTAATTCCATGCTTTCTTGCAAGTTCTTCAGCTTCCAGATTGTGGATACCCTCTTGAAGCCAAATCACTTTTGGTTTGATTTTGATAGCTTCCTGAACCACCTCCAAAACCTGATCTGATGGTCTAAAAACATCTACAATATCTATCGGAAAATCTATAGATGAGATATTAGAATGAGATTCTTTCCCCAGTATTTCATCAGCCATAGGATTAATAGGTATAACATCAAATCCTTGCTCTGACAAATATTTTGGAACAAAATATGCTGCTTTATTAGAATATCTTGACATACCAACAACTGCAACTTTTTTTAATCTAAGTATATCTTTGATTTCATCATCAGTATATGAATCCCTTTCCATGATTTTAATGGAAAAAATTAGTTTTTATAATTTTTAATCTTTATCGTATTGTAATGTATACATCATTTGATAATATAGGAATGCAAAACGTTTTAACCCTACTTAAATCACATAAATCCAAATTTTTATCTGGGCAAGATTTAAGCAATAATCTAAAAATAAGTCGTGTTGCTGTATGGAAACATATTAAAAAAATCCGTTCTTTGGGTTACAAAATAGAATCAAAACAAAATCTTGGATACAGACTAATCAACAAAACAGAATTGCTTTTACCATGGGAAATAACTGAAAACCTCAATACGGAATTACTGGGTAAAAAAGTTTATTATTTTAATACAATAGATTCAACCCAAAATTTTGCCAAGGAAATAGCTACTAATTATAATGAGAATGGAACTGTTGTCATAGCAAAAAAACAAACACAAGGGAAAGGAAGAAGTAAAAGAAAATGGAAGTCGCCTATTGGTGGAATTTGGATGTCCATAATTATTCAACCAAAATTTGATGCTGCATGTGTTACACTTATCCCAATTGCAGCTGCACTTGCACTACACAAAGCTATAGTTAACACATTAAAGATTAATCCTGAGTTAAAATGGCCAAATGATTTAACACTAAAAGGAAAAAAGATAGCTGGGATTTTACTTGACACATCATTAGAATCGAACAAAATTGAATACCTTGTTTTAGGTGTAGGGATAAATTTTAAAATTAAACCATATAAACTAGAAAAGCAATTAAAAAAAACACCTAATTTTTATGGTGTTGCTTCACTTGTAAAAAAAAATGAAAAACCATTAATGCTAGTCAAACAATTTCTATATGAGCTAGAAAAAATTTTCCAGATGATTAATTCTGGTTATAATAAAAAAATTATAGTTGAGTGGACAAAAAGATCTTCTACAATAGGCAAAAAGATTACGATTCCTACTGATACTAGCAGGATCACTGGAAAAGCCACAAAAATTGATACTGATGGCGCATTGATTATTTCCAGGGGTAATAATACCACTAAAGTGCTAGTTGGAGATGTATTATACAAAAATCAGTAGTTATGTTTTAATTAGAATTTTTCTAGATAAAATGAGAATTAAAATTGTATTATAATACAATCAGACTGTCAGCCATTTTTTTATTTATTATAGTTTTTCTCACTAGCACTTCTTTTGCACAAGAAGATAATGATATTATCAATCTAACAATAGATGCAGAAAAACATTTCCTCAAAGGCGAGTACAGGGAAGCCATAGAAATCTATGATGATATACTTGAAACTTTTCCCTTGGATACTAAAATTAGAGAAATGAAGGCTATTTCACTAAACAATATGAGGTTGCAAACAACCTTAGCATCTCAACCAGGTAGTCATACCCTGACTTCATATGACCCTCATTTTTTGAATGAGAAATCTATGTTGGAATTTTACCGGATATTAGAAATTGATCCAAATAATGTTGTATCCTTAAATGGTTTAGGATTAGGATTTGGAAATTTTGGGGAATATGATGAAGCAATAAAATATTTTGAAAGAGCTATAAAATTAGATCCTGATAATCATGTGTCTAAAAATTATCTTAACTACGTAGAAAAAATTAAAAAAAAATACCCAATTAATCCAACAGAAAAACCTGCATATCTTCTAAAACTTGAAAAAAATGATATACCATATTGGGTTAAGAATAATGCGGGATGGTGGGCTACAGATAAAATAAGTGACAACGATTTTATCTCAGGTATTCAGTATCTTGTTGAAAATAAAATTATTATGCTAAATTCAGAGAATACAAAGAAAAATTCTTCAAATGTTATTCCAATATGGATTAAAAACAATGCGGGATGGTGGGCAAATGATGAAATTCCGGATGAAGCTTTCGTGTCAGGTATCAAATATCTTATTGAAAATGGTATAATGAAAATCACTGTACATGAAAATACAGAATTAGTAAAAAAAGAACTGGAAAGAAAGGCATGGAACTTTAAACAATATATAAAAAAAATTCAGCTTGACATAAAAAATGAAAAAAGATACATAGAGTTACCTAATCCAAGCCCTGCAGTTTTAAAAAAATATTGGGTAAACTATCACAAATGGAATCTTGATCAATATCTATCATTATCATCATATAGTTTTCCAGATAGGAAAGTAAATCTGGTTGATGATGTTTATAGAATTGAATATGCTTTTTATGTTAATGAACAACCAAATGGTCTTCCACTTGATCATGTTAATACACTAAAAAATGCAATCACATTTTGGGAGAATACTGAACTGATTGCTAGTGATGGTAAGAAAGCATTTGTAAAATTTTATGAGGTTAATTCAAGATCTGATGCAAATATTTGGGTCACATGGGTCATAAGAAATCTTGGTGAAGGTGTACTTGGTCATGCAAACATAGGGAAAGGAGTAGTAGAAGTTGCGCTTGCTGGTTATAGCTGTGATGGCAGTAGTCAATTGTTCACTGTTGAGACGGTTGAAACAATCATGATACATGAACTTGGTCATTCCCTTGGATTCATGCATTCCACTGATCCGGATAACATAATGTATCCTTCAATAAAGGAAGTAAACTTTGCTTACTGTCTACTTGGCTAATAGATTAAGCAGTAAAAATCGATAAAAAATTTTTGCATTCTAATATTACAATAAATTAGCTTAACCTACCAACAAATAACTACAATTAAGTAATAAAATCCTTATATGATAATTTTGCATTATAATTATTATGGATAACAACTTAGCAAAACAACGTTGCCCCTCGTGTACTAAAACTAAAATGGTTCTGGATGATACTACAGGTGAATTATTCTGCAGTTTTTGTGGGTTTGTTGTAACTGAAAGGATTACTGAGGGCGGTCCAGAATGGCGCTCATTTTCAAATGATGGTGAAGATAGAAGCCGTGTTGGTTCAGGTACGTCAATTACTATGCACGACATGGGTCTTTCAACTATTATTGGTCCGCAAAATAAGGATGCAACTGGTAAACCACTTGACTCGTCTATGAAAAAATCTATCGACAGACTTAGAACATGGGATAGTCGTTCACAAGCTCATACTTCATCCGAAAGAAATCTCCGTCAAGCATTAAGTGAGATGGATAAGCTGAAGGACAAGTTAACATTAACAGACACAGTTATTGAAAAGGCAGCTTATATCTATAGAAAAGCAATTGAACGAAAACTTGTCAAAGGTAGATCTATTCATGGTCTAGTAGCTGCATGTATTTATGCTGCATGTAGAATAACTGAAACGCCAAGAACTTTAGATGATATAGCAGACGGAATAAATATTAAAAGAAAAGATGTAGCAAGAAGTTACAGAATTATATTCAGAGAGCTTGACCTCAAAATACCAGTAGCAGATCCAGTTAAGGGTGTATCTAGAATTGCAAGTGTAGCTGGACTTGGTGAGGCAACAAAACGAAAAGCATTGATCCTATTAAACAAAGCAAAAAAGATTGGCATAGTAGCAGGAAAAGATCCTATGGGTATAGCCGCCGCAGCATTATATTTAGCTTGTATTTCAGCTGGTGGAAATAAGACTCAAAAAGAGATTTCTATTGCATCAGGTGTAACTGAAGTAACGATTAGAAACAGATGTGTTGGATTAAAAAAACTCTTGTAACGGTAAGCAATACTTAATTTTTTAATCACATCATTTTATTTCGGATAACACATCAGATTCTTTACGTCTAGTTACAAGAAATATTCCTACTGTAATACCAAACTGATAAAATGCATATAGCATTATTTGAAATGTTGTGGGTACAAAATCAGTGAATTTTCCTAGCAAAGATGCAATGAGAACTATGCAACTGACTATAAAAATAAAATATCTTGCGATCTGATGTATTTGAGCAAATTTCAAAAATACAATTAATGTAATGGAAACAAATATTGCAATTACCGTCCCAACTCCCGCGTTGATACCAGTTACATTAACTACAATGGTAAATACTTCTTCAATTGTCACCGGAATGGTTAATTCTGATACCGAAACTTTAACCGGTTCAGCAAATTTTAGTACACCAGATATAGCGTTAATTGAAAAAAGTGCCAACAAAATGATTGAAACCGTTCTAGCATGTCTTTTAAAGCTTGGAAATCTAGAGCGTACTCCACGTCCCATTATTGCACCCTGCAATAAGCCAATTCCTATTACCACAAAAAATGTAATCAAAAAATTTTGTTCAGCGAGTTCAAATATATTCAAATCTTATCCTACACGTAGAAAATTAAAAATGTATTTAGGAATAGGGGTTTACGAAATTAACTCTGCCCTTCAATACCCATTAATGTAAGTGTTGAACGAATTTTATCAATTTTTCTAATTTTCCAAGTAATTGTCTCACGTAAAGCCTCAACCTGTTCAGACTCTACCTTAGCTAAAACATCATATGCGCCAAATGTCCCATGAACCTCTTTAACCCCATCAATATTCTTTAGTTCTGTTATAACTTTCTCCTCAGAACCAATTTCACAGTTAATTAAGACATACGCTTCTGCCATACATATGTTACAATTAACAAATATTTAACCTGAGTTATACCATCATGAAGATTTTTTATCAATGTGTGCCTAAAATAGATATGGAACCAAAAGGTTACGAGTTATTAAAAATTGAGACGAAAATCAATATGCTTGAAAAAGAATTAACCAGTCATTTTGATGACCTGAAAAAGTGTGAAATAGATGAATCTTCTATATCTGAAAATTCCACATACAAAAAACTGCAAAAGATGAATAATTGTTGCTTGAAACTTCTTGAGACTTATAGAGAATATGCTAGTAAGTTAAAAAATAGCATATAAAAAACATGGTAGATAGCACACCTATCTCCAATCATTCTTTTTTTGTGTGCAACTAGGACATTTCAAACCAACTATTTTCTTGCCACATATCTTACAGTACATAGAAAATCCAAGTACATCATGTTTTGGCGTCTTAATATATTTATAAATTAAAATACCTGAAATTAAAATTCCAGCGGCAGCGGCGACAATCCATAATAACATAGAATAATTACATCAATCTAGTATTTATTTAAAATCGTAAATGTCTGACATAGTCATTCCACTACTTGAATGAGTTCTTTAAGATTTCTTCTTGTTTTTGGGGATCTACGTTTTTCTGGATAACCAATACATAGAATAGAGGATGGTTTCAAATCTGTACCCAAAATGGATTTTACCTTTTCTTCATCAATCATTCCAATCCAGATTGAACTTAAGCCCAAACCAGATGCAGCGAGCATCGAAAACGCGGCAGCCAAAGTAGCATCTTGGATTGAAAACTTTTCTAAAATTTCTGGAGGAAAATTCATCTTTACTCTTGATGGATCCATACAAAACACCAAGACAACTGGTGCGTTTACATATGGTTGGTTGTTTGCTGCCTCAACAAGTGCTTCTTTGGTTTTTTGGTTTTTGATATAAAATACCTTAAACCCTTGAAAGTTTCCAGCTGTAGGTGCAGTATCATCTGCTGCTAAAATTTTATCAACCATCCAACCCTCTATCTTAGTTTTTACAAATTTTCTTGTTGAACGTCTTGTTGCAAATATTCTAGACAGGTCTGATT
>LUMJ01000977.1_pt1 | contig 11259 bp, 12 predicted proteins | sample 729631 | NCBI WGS metagenome assembly LUMJ01 (sample SAMN03860266, study PRJNA289734) | marine metagenome | biome: seawater column; feature: ocean; material: water; isolation source: Red Sea water column Station 22 - depth 500m | place: Saudi Arabia: Red Sea | collected 2011-10-15 | depth 500 m | reverse complement strand
CGGTAAGCCTGTAGTAAATGAGTACGGAAATGTCAAGCCAGACATGCTTCCTACACAGGAGAAGAGAGAACCACTGATAGACACCCTAGTTGACGAGAAAGAAAAGACTCTCAAGGTCGTGGCAGAAATGCCCGGGGTTGAGAAAAGCGACGTCGGTGTAGTTGTGGGGGTTGATAGAGTCATCCACATTGACGCAGAACGTGGCGAGAAGAAATACCATGTCAAGGTGCCAATAAAGCACAAGGTAGATCCAGAACCTCCAAAGGCCACATACAAGAATGGAATACTAGAACTGGTGTTCAAACTAGAGGACGAAAAATCAAATGGCACAACCGTAAACGTACTCTAAAACCTTTTTTTTTCATTTTTCTTAAAATTAGGTATATTAGCAGGAAATCGCGATCAAAGATAAATAGTCAAGATTTGTTTGAAAACTATGTCATATCGAGGAACAAAGGCTAGAAAACCAACAACGAAAAAGAGTTGGGCTGGCTCAAAGTTCAAAAAAACACAAGACAAAAAACTGAAGGGCAAAAAACTATCTTCAGGTAGGGGAACTGGTACAAGAGTTTACAAGGCTACCAAGACAACTGCTAAGAAGAGAAAACCAAGTAAAAGGTCAGGAAGAGGATACTTAAAGTAACTTTCCCAACTTTTTCATTTTTCTAAAATAGCTATAGCCCTAACAGGAGATCCTGTTGCATTTTTTAGTTTTAGAGGTAAAACTGTAAGCTGAAATTTCAAAATTTTGATCTTCTCTAGGTTGGCTAGATTTTCTAAAATTAATATATTATTTTTTGAAAAAATATGATGGACTGAAAAACGCTTACTTGCTTGGGAATCAATGCTGGGTGAATCAATTCCAACCAAGTTTGTCTTTTTGGAAGCAAGATATTTCGCCGCTATAATAGAAAGACCAGGATTTTTTATAAAATAAGAGGCATCTTGCAACATTTTTTGCCATCCTGTCCAAAAAATAACGGTAGAATTATTTGGAATCACTCCATTTTTTTTTTCAAACTTTTTGATGTCAGTTTTTGTTATAGCCTGATTACTCTTTTTCTTTAATTTTATTAAAATCGCCTCACAAATCAGCCTTTTTGGGCTGATTTCATGAATTTTTTTTCCGCCATCAAAGAAGTGATATGGTGCATCTAAATGCGTTCCTGTGTGAGAACTTAAAAATAAGAGTTCTAAATTATACCCATCATCTTTTAGGTTTTCCCATGGTATGAAATTTGGTTGAGGAGAACCTGGGAACGTAGGAATATCTTCCGAAATTGTTAATGTAAGATCTAAAAATTTCATAACAACCAATGTTTAATCTCTTTAATCAATTTTTAACTAAACATTAAATATTATTTTAACCATGCTTGTTTGTGCCTATTGCATATATTCTCTTAAACTCTGATTTAGGAACTGATGAGTCGGTAATTACAAAAATTAAAAATATTTTATCAGATGAGAAACATGCGCAATACGAAATCCAGGGGGTTTACGGCGTTTATGATATTATCTTAAAATTAATTTCCCATGATCCAGAAAATTTGAGATCAATTATTACAAATAAAATCAGAACTCTAAAAAATATCCAATCCACGTTGACTATGATGGTCATCGAAGAACAGGAAAAACCATAGATTTTATGCACAACATCTTAGAGAATTCTAGATGGATCAATAGAAATTATAATCTATAGTTTTTGAATTAAATATGTCACACATTGATGTTGATATTATAGATTTTCTAATTCTTACTATAATTCCAGTTGCAGTACTTTTTGTAATTGAAATGATTTGTAGGGCAATTAAGATTGTCTCGTGGATTAAACTAACAATACAAGGAATCATGATGGTCGCTTTTGCCGTTGGATACATGACAGTAATCACTCCTCATGTACTCACAGCTATTTGCTTACTTGCCTTAGCAGGTGCTTTGTTCTATCAAGCCAGACGTTCAAAAATTGATCCAAAAAAGACCGATTACTAACTAGGCTTGATAATTAACCAAACCGACCTAACAGTCTTCTGAAAACGTTACGCCTACCCGTACCACCATCACGAATCACTCTTCGCTCACCAAATTTCTTTGCTCTTATTTGAGTAAGCTTGACACATCGATGGTCTTCTGGAAGCCTGTGTTCTGAGCAAAATGGATCCTTACAATAATTACATTCAAAAGGCATATCCACCATTTCTCCACAATATGCACACTTCTCTGGCTTAACCGACAATATTTTTCCTCAATATGCATCTACAAAACTGGTTTAAAAAATTAAGCTAAACATATGAAAACATATTTAGAACATTTACTGGGCATTATCATAGTTTTATGACAATAAAAGGTAAAGTTGCAGTCATTACTGGAGCAAGTAGTGGTATTGGTTATGCTACAGCATTAGCACTATCAAAGGCTGGGGCAAAAGTAGCAATAGGCGCCAGACGAACTGATAAGCTTGAACAGCTAGAAAACGAAATTAAAAAAAATGGTGGTGAAGCATTTTCTCAAAAGCTTGATGTTACGAAAAAAACTGATTGTGATGCGTTTGTTGATCAGGCAATAAAAAAATGGGGAACGGTTGACATCTTAGTAAATAATGCAGGTTTGATGCCACTTAGTTTTGTAAAAAATCTCAAGGTTGATGAATGGGAACATATGGTTGATGTGAACATCAAAGGAGTGTTATTTTGTACAGCGGCAGTTATCTCATGTATGAAGGAAAAAAAATCAGGTCATATAGTTAACATTTCATCGGTAGCGGGAAGAATTGTATTTCCTGCTGGCAGTGTATATTGTGCTACAAAACATGCAATTACTGCATTTAGTGAAGGGTTAAGACAAGAGCTTAGCGTTCGTTCAAACATACGAGTTACATGCATCGAGCCAGGAGTAGTATACACTGAATTATTGAACACAATTACTGATGAATCGCTCAAGCCTTTTCTCGAGAGTGTAAAAAATATACAGGGACTAAAGGCGGATGATATTGCAAATGCAATTTTATTTGCCGTGCAATCACCAGAACATATGAATGTAAATGAAATTCTTGTAAGACCTACTACTCAAGAACATTAAATTTTTCTTTTTGTTTACGACCACATCCGACGGTTTAATAATTTCACAATTTGTGCATAAAATAGGGACCGTTGTCTAGATTGGTTAGGATGCCAGCTTGGGGTGCTGGAGGTCGCAGGTTCAAATCCTGCCGGTCCCATCACATCTTCAAGATATTTAGTAAGTTTTCAAAACTTTTCTCACTTTGATCCTGTTTATATTCACGCAGGACGGAAATGATTTTTTCCTTTTTAGGAATTTTGCAAATACGGTTTACAGTTTTTGAGATTCCAGAGCCAATAAAAAATGCCTGTGTTGCAGATGTAACATTTGAAACCCTTCGTTCCGTACTTGAGCTTTCAAAATCAATTATGGTAATTTTATTTCCTACAATCACGTGTTTTGGTATTCTACTTAATTCCCCATGATCCAAACCAATTCTGTCTAGTTTATAGCAATCATGAAGAACTTTTTTAATTACTACTCTAATCTGAGAAGAATGTTCTTTTGAATGCAAATTACTAATCCACTTGCCAACTTTCTCACCTTCGAGGTACTCCATCACAAGGAAATTTTTACTAAAACCTACTAATTTTGGTCCCACATTAGACAGATTTGTTATTTTCAACAACTCCGCTTCTCTCTTTAAATTTTTTCTAGGAGAATCATTCCGCCTGATTTTTACGGCTACTTTTTTTCTTCCAATTTTACCTAAAACTACAATTCCTACATATCCCTTGCCTAGTATGCTAATAGTACCAAATTGTAACTCACCTTGAAATGAAATACTTTCTACGCCAAGATTCCCCAATTCCTTTATCCGTGATTTTATTTGCGCTTTGGTTCCTTTTGGATAAACCCAGATGTCCGAATAAGGCAGTTCAGTTATCTTAGTAATTTTAACGAAAGATTGTTTCATCTGTTATGGCAATGTTTGCAATTGCCTCTTTAATGGATTTGTTTGATGTCTTGTCTGCATTAACAATTTTTACACCTCTTTTGAAATCCTTCTCAAGCCCTTTGGGTATACCAGAATTTTTTAGATTATTCTTTAAAACGTCTTGCAAAAATAATTTTACATCATCATATTTTCGTTTTTGTAAAGATTGTATTTTGCCTTCCTCATTAATCCACATAAGCTGGCTCTTTTTTAGATTAGCTGAAATAAACTTTTCACAGTGTTCTTTACTAGATATTTCTGGTCCATTTCGAACTAAACTTTTTTCAATTTTTTTTGTATGTAGCAAGAAAATCAATGCCGCATTTTCCTTTTCATCCTTTATTGATGATCCAAGATTTCTATTGTTATCAATTGGGTCAATGATCATAATAGGCCCATCAATTTTTTTTGTAGATTTTCCAATAATCTGTCCTTTCTTCCACCCTGAAATTTTCTTTATTGTTTTTTCAAAACTACCAAAATAGAAAATTAAAACCTCCGCTACATATCCACTAAAACCTTCTTTGGCTATTTCCGCCCCATAAACTTCAATATGAAGTAAAAATTTCTTGAGAATTCTTACATCTTCTTTCATAGAGCTCGATAGTTTTTGTTTCATGAATTTTGTATGATATATGGATCTGTCTGTTGCACTTTGCCACTCTCCTTTATTAACATCGTAGCACGGAACAACATTTACTCTAGTTCCGTCAACAATTGCTTCTACAAATGGATGCTCCGCATGTCTAGTGTATGGTTTGTATTTCTCTAATGATTCAAAACCTATCTTTGTTCCAATATTTCTAAAATCCTTTTCAGATGTTTTTTTGTTGAATTTAACAAAAATATCTATGTCAACATTGTCTACATATTTTTCTGACACCCACGTATCCTTAGCATACGAGCCGCCGAGCTCAAAATCAATCACCTGGGGATATTTTTTTATACATTCACTTACTAATTCACAGGTTTTTTTGGCAATACGTTGTTTTTTTTGTTGTAATTCTTTTGATGGTGTCGCTTCTTTTTTTGCATGGTTTAGGATTCGATTCATTTCTTTCCTTTCACAACCAACAGATCTGTATAAATCGGTCCATTAGGCGTAAGTTCACTTTTTTTAAATTTAATTTCACAGATCAACTGCTTTCCGAAAGAATATGAGGAAAATTTTTCCAATTTGTTCGATATGTCTTCAATTTTGTTTTTTACTCTGAATATAGTAATATGTGGCTTAAATTTTTTATCTGGGCGAAATCCAAGATGTGATAATTTTGTACGTATCATTTCGGCTAATTTTTCAAGTTCATTAACCCCTTCGTTGGCTCCAATCCAAATTACTCGTGGGAAGTTAGGCTTAGGAAAAACCCCAATACCCATAAAATTTATCAAAAATGGAGAAAATTCTAAGCTGCTTAGCACATCAGAAATTTTTCTTATCATCTCTTCTGACACTTCTCCTAAAAACTGTACAGTAAAATGCATGTTATGAAGTTCTACCGGTTTAGCTTTGATGTTTAATTCAGACTGAACTTGACCAATAGAATTTAAAATATCTTGATCATTCACTTCAATTGCAACAAAAGTTCGCATTCCGGTAGCTTCATAGACTGGAATTAGTAAATAATTCTATCTTGGTAAAGCTAATAGTCTGTCTCACCGGCATGCCAGGTTCTGGTAAATCAACTATAGTATCCACATTGAAGGCAATGGATCTTGAGTCTTTGAATTTAGGTGATGGTGTTCGTGCTGAGGCAAAAAGACGTAATATAGAACTGTCGGGAGATAACTTGGGTAAGTTGATGTTAGAATTACGTGATAAAAACGGACCTGGGGCAATTGCCGCATTACTTACTGAACAAATAAAAAATTCTTCATCTAAAGTAATTATTGTTGATGGTGTAAGATCAATCGCAGAGATTGAGGTTTTAAAAACTGTTGGGGCTGTAAAACTATTATCAATAGAAGCGTCTGCTGACACTCGCTATAAATTTTTGAGTTCTCGTGGGCGATCAGATGATCCTAAAACAAGGGAAAAATTTGAAGAGCGTGACAAGAGAGAGCTTGGCGTAGGAATCGGTAAATCCATAGCAATAGCAGACGAAACTATTTCTAACAACAATCTTACACTAAACGAACTTACTGAATGTGCATACAAAATAATTGAAAAATGGATTGATAGTTGAGATCCTTAGATGTTGATTGCAAAATATCTGCTTATTGTACTATAAATACATCAGAGGATATTAACAAAATTAGAACATCTCTATCAAACATTCTGATTAATGTGGATGAAAAGATAACTGGGGACTCTTTAATTGTAAATTCAAACAACTATGAATCCTTAACAAAAATCTATGAAACGATACGATCAAGAAGGACCAAAAGTGCTTACCGTCGGCATCTAATGCGTAATATGCTAAAAGACTCAACTTGGTTTTATCTTAACAAACAAGCAGCCTTTGCAGATGTTATTACTCTCTGTGACGAAGCAGACGAATCCCCCTTGGGTCCGATAAAGGTAGTATTACATTCTAAAAATATCGAAGATGTTATAGATTGGCTTGTATCTGATTTAGAATGATTTGATCATATGATATCAATTTTTAATTGATCGTGAGCTGCTATCACAGAACTATGAACAGTTTTTGCTTCCTCTAACAAAACTTTCTCGTCTTTATACCTAGCAGAAAAATGCGTCAAAATCAAATTTGAGACACTTGCGTTTTTTGCAAAAGCAGCTGCCTCTTTTGCGGTAGAGTGGCAAGACTCTACTGCCTTTTCTTTCAGCTCGTCTGAAAAAGTAGAGTCAAAAACCAGATAGTCACAATTTTTAAAAAACACTTCTAGTTTTTTTGTGGGTCTGGTATCACCAGACACACCAATCTTTTTTCCAGGCACGTTTGGTCCCATAACCTCGGAAGGCTTTACTGATTTATTTTTAATTACAACTTCTTCTCCCTGCTGCAATTTATGCCATAATTCTCCCTTTGGAATGCCAAGCGAATTAGCTTTTTCAGGATAAAATGTTCCCGGCTTTTCTTTTTCCTGAAAAAGAAAAGAAAACGCAGGGACAGAGTGTTCAGCCCTACAAGCATATACTTCGTATTTTTCTTCACTTACAACCATTCCTTCATTTATTGGTGTTATTAAAACTGGAAATGATAATCCAAAATTCATAACTTTGGTGTTTGCTGCAATAAATTCTTCAATACCTTCTGGGCCATAAATCTCAATAGGTTCCGTTCTATTTTGCAAAGTCATTGTTTGTAAAAACCCTAAGATTCCAATACAATGATCCCCGTGTAAATGGGTAACAAAAATTTTCATTTTTTTATTCCAACCAAGGTTTGATTTGAGGTAAGAAATTTGTGCACCTTCTCCTGCATCAAACATCAAGATTTCTCCATCTTTTACTAGACAGATGCACGTAGTGGAGCGTTCAAGTGTAGGTTGTGCGCCTCCGGTTCCTAAAAAAACAAGTTCCATCATTTTATCGAATAGATTCAACTATTACCCCAGATACGTCAACTTTTGAAGTGCTTCCAGGAATAGTATTGGTGCTTATGATTTGTGATACCCCGGATTTTTTGATTTTCTTTTCTGCATTTCCAACAAACAATCCGTGCGTACATGCTACAAAAACTCGTTTACATTTTTGCCTCTTTAGAAACTGAGTAGCCTTCACAATGCTACCACCAGTACTTATTATGTCATCTACCACGATCAAATCCCTTCCATGAACGTCTGCTTTGGAAGATTGGATCTGCACTTTTCCTGTCTTTCTATTCCTAGATTTTTTTAATGCAACAAAATCAGTGTTTAATAGAGCGGCAAATTTTTTTGCCCTTAAAGAACCACCAATATCAGGGGATACAACTAACGGATTTTTCAATTTCATCTTTTTGAAACGTTTGGCAAGTTCTGGAATGGCAGAAATATTTTCTTTAGGAATTTTAAAGTGATTTAGTGCAGCTTTGCTATGTATATCAATAAAAATGACTTTTTTTGTACCCGCTGTCTTGAACATCTTTGCAACTATTGACATGGTAACCACTTCCCCACTTAGAAATTGCCTGTCTTGTCTCGCATAACCCATGTAGGGTATTATTGCATAGATCTTTGAGGATATTTTTCTAGCCTGAGAAATTATTGATATTGCTTGCAACAGGTTTGTATCAACTGGGGGATATGTGGACTGGACTACTAATATGACACCTTGTTTTGGTATGTGCCTGAATGTTATCTTGCTTTCACCGTCTGGGAAAGTTTTTGTTCGTGTTTCTACATATGGAGCCTTTAGTCTCCTTGCAATTCGTTTTGCTAGATCCTTAGATGCATTTCCCCCTATAACAGCAAATTTAACCAACATTTCAACGAAATAAAACGTATTCTTAAGTCTTCAGAATATGCTAATCTCCTTCTCCACGAGACAAGTCACCAATTCCAAATTCATCAACAACTTGTTTGCGCTTACCTTCGTGTTCTGCAATTTCTTGTGATTCCCTCTTTTCATCTCCTTGGTATACCGTTCTAATTGGCCATGGTATTCTAATATCATATTTTTTAAATTCCTCATACATTATGAGTCGAATTGCACTTTTCATTTTGAATTGTGCACCGTACGAACTAACATAAAGCCAAACGGAAAAATCAAGAGAAGAGTCGTTAAACTTGTTGAATCTCACAGTAGGCTGTTCTATATCAACATGAATGTCCTTATCACATCCACAGCTTGGCTTGTTTTGGTCAAGATAAGGACACCGTTTTTGCACAGCAACATGATTACCCTTTGAATCTTTTATCTCAATAAGTGCCCGACGTCCAACCTTTACCAAAATAGACGCAACCTGTTTTGGATCGTTTAGATATGATACACCAACATCAACTACAGCTGGAACTAGATTAATTTCCTTTGTAAAATTAATAATCTCCGCAGTAACCAATTGGCGTGTAGGAATAATTGCTAGCGACTCATTAAGTGCATGCCTGATATAGGTGACTCTAGGAGTTATTCTATGTACATAACCATTATAACCACTATCTAACTGGACTCTGTCCCCTTCTGTAAAGATTTTGTCTTTTCTAATTAGAATATATGCAAAATAATTTTCCATTGTTTCCTTTAATGCTAATCCAACACCCAATGCCATACCACCAGTTGCCGTAGCCAAAACAAAAAGATCAACTCCCCACCATCCAACTACACCAATAACAGTACCAACAAAAATTCCAATGGGAATAATTTGCTTAGCTGATTTGGGAACACGCTCTTCCTGTAACTCTGCATGACCTGACGGTTTTGAGGCGGGAACTATTGGTTCGTATCCCTGATGTCTTTTTACTTCTCTCCATATATCAATGGGATAGATTTCCTGAGGTCTTGTTCCCGGTACAAGTTTTCTGCCTGTTTGGTTATTTCCACTTATACAGTCATTAAAGTATTGTTCGTATTTTTTCCTCACAGCCTTCTTCCATTCTTCAAAAGGATCACTTACCTGCTTTTCATAACTTCCTATTGAAACACCCTTACTAGTTCGATAATTTTCTAAAAAGACTAATCCTTCTTTTGTTTGAAGATTTTTTTCAAACTCTTCCTTTGAAAGATCCTCGGGAAGAATTTTAGGTGGAACCCATTTGAATATTTTATGAAACAAATCGCCATCATCATCTTTAAAACCCTTTAACTCCTTCCAACTTTCAAAGTCTTCTCTTTCGAGTATTGTTTTTTCTCGCTTATTCAGCGCAACCGGTATTAGTTGGGAAATCGTGTATCCGATAACAAGTATGTTAATTGTATTTAGAATCTTTGCAAATGTTTGGCTTGGCGAAAGTTCATCAGTTAATGTTATAGTCTGTTCGTCAAACAGCTCAAAAACCTGTATGTAGACATTTACTGAAGAAACCAATCCGATTGCAAAAAAGGCTAACATTGCTGTACGGGCAAATCTGGATATATGCGGGCGCGTATAACTAAACTTTTGAGTCTGTATCCACTGCGAAAACTTGCGGTATACAGTAACTATAATTATCAAACCAACTACTAGAGCGATCAAGGCCATCTGGAGTGAAACCGAAGATGCTAACAGCTGTGAAACCGTCTCAAATTGCCCTGCCGAAAATTCACTAAGATCCTCGACCATTTCCCCTATTCACTAATGAAAAATTAGGCTGAATGTCAGAGTTATACCAATCAGTCAGTAGTTATTTAAATAACAATCAAAATTTTTTATAAATTCTAGCTACCTAGCAAATAAAAATTCACGCCTATTTTGCCATTTTGAGCCAAGATTTAACAATGGTAAGTGGTAAAATATGTAATGACAGAGCAACAAGCAGTTTGGTCAGTAAACGAAACTACCACGATTAAATCTTTCACTTTAACAAATTTTCGTACTATTCCACAAATTCAGCAAATGTCGGAAGAAGCCAAATTTGAGATGGAAGTTGTTGGTAACGTGCTTCCTTTTAAGACGAATAATTATGTCGTTGAGCAACTTATTGACTGGGATAACATTCCAAAAGATCCTATGTTTGTCCTAACATTTCCTCAGAAAGGCATGTTGATTCCTGAGCATTATGATAAAATGGCAAGCACTTTGAGGAGTAAAGCAGATAAAAAAGAAATTAAAAGAGTTGCAAACGATATTCGCTTAAAATTAAATCCGCACCCAGCTGGTCAGATGGAACTGAACGTTCCAGAGTTAAAAGATGGAACAAAACTTTATGGAATGCAGCATAAGTATGATGAAACTTGTCTTTTCTTCCCAAGTCAAAGTCAAACATGTCATGCCTACTGTAGTTTCTGTTTTCGATGGCCGCAGTTTGTTGGTATGGATGAGATGAAATTTGCAATGAGAGAGGGAGAACAATTAGTACAATATCTAAAAGAACATCCAGAAATAACGGATGTTTTGTTTACTGGCGGAGATCCTATGATTATGAAAGCAAGTATGTTTTCTGTTTATACCGACGCCTTGCTTGATGCCAAATTGCCCAATCTTAAGACAATTAGAATTGGAACAAAGGCTATATCTTACTGGCCTTACAAATTTTTAACCGATTCTGACGCTGATGAAACTCTGAAAAATTTTGAAAAAATAGTAAAAAGCGGAACACACTTGGCGATAATGGCTCACTTTAATCATCTTGTTGAGCTTTCAACAGATCCAATAAAGGAGGCAATAAAGCGTGTAAGAAATACTGGTGTTCAAATCCGAACTCAATCCCCATTACTAGCTCACATAAATGATGATGCAAATATGTGG
>LUMJ01002097.1_pt1 | contig 11263 bp, 10 predicted proteins | sample 729631 | NCBI WGS metagenome assembly LUMJ01 (sample SAMN03860266, study PRJNA289734) | marine metagenome | biome: seawater column; feature: ocean; material: water; isolation source: Red Sea water column Station 22 - depth 500m | place: Saudi Arabia: Red Sea | collected 2011-10-15 | depth 500 m | reverse complement strand
GTCCAAAATGAAGGGATCTTCAGGAAGCAGTACCAACGCACGCTCGATCAGCACCAATGCTTCATCAAGACGGTCTGTCTGATCAGCCAGGGTATAGCCCAAAGCGTTATAGGCATGCGCATTATCCGGCTCCAACTCGATCAGGCGACGCATATCAGCTTCATGCTTGTCGATCAATTTAAGCTGCGCTGTTACCAGGCCTCTTGCATAGAGAAGGTCACCGTGTCCCGGCACGTCAGTGAGTGCCGCGTCTAACAGTTCCAACGCTGCTTCCAGTCCTTCAGACTGGCGCAGAATCCTTTCTTGGGCCAGATAGATCCGTACCTGTTCGGGTACCGAATCTGGGACCATCTGTATGAGATGCGCCAGTGCTTCATCGGCCCTTTTGGCATCTGCAAGCACGAAGGCAGTTCTCAGTTGCGCGTCAAATATATACTCGGGGCTCGTTACCTCGGATAACCAAGAGAGCGCATCATCAAAACGATCTTGTCCGGCTGCGACCCGGGCAAGAAATAATCTGGACTGGTCGTGTTCAGGATCGAGTTCCAGATAGCGTACAAACATGCGCGTCGCCATCGGATCGTTCCCCAGTTCCATGTTAAGCACAGCGGCTGCATAAACCGCCTCTTTATTCTCAGGGTCGTGTTCGACAAGTTTAGTGAACTGAATCAGTGCTTTCTCGAATTCGTCCCACTCGGCCAACAGTCTGGCCCAGACAATTCTCAATTCGCTGCTGTCTGGGTAGTCCCGCAGAAATGTTTCCGCATAGTCAGTCAGCTGTTTTTTATTGTCGGACTGCTTGAGGTGCGACAGGCGCATCATCGCAACCTTCTCCCAGCCGGGCTTCACCACAAGTGCCTGGTTAAGCGCAGTGTCCGCGATCTCTGGACGTTCGGCCCTATAAGCCAGCCAGGCCTGTGCCAGATACACCTGTGGATGGCGATGGTAACGCTCTACAAGGCGCTCCATGACCGGCAACCATACGACAGGGTCGGGCTCCTCTCCCAGAATCTGGCTCGCCCGTCTGAGATGAGGACCAATTGAAGAGCTGGGCCTGTCGAGCAATAACACCATTTGGTCAAAGAACGCATCATGTCGCCCCAATTTAGCCAGTACCCCTAACGCCATGAAATACGGCTGATCCGATTCCGGCAGAAGCCGTTTAAGCAGACCCGACATTTTGAGAGCGCGTTCGAAGTCCCCGGCATGCATGGAAAGGCGGTAGGCCCTGACAGCAACTTGTGGATCGGCGCTGATTTGAGCCGCATTGGCCATCGACTCAGCAGCCCGTGAACCGTCACCTCGGCGCGATGCGATGTCTCCCAGCAAATATTGAAAAATTAGTTCTGATGTCTGGTTAGTTTCGCTGGGCAGCGCCTTGTCGTCGTGAGTCTGGTCTTGGACCACCAGCTCGTTATTTGATTGCTGGGCAGGGACTACGGCACTGCCCGTCGCAGCGGAGATAAAGAGAACGATTGCTGTTATATAACGCATGATCCAAACACGGTGGTACCCAGACCTACTGAATGGCCAGAGCCAGACGATTTCAGGAGAATAACACCAACCGGCGAGCCTCGTAGACCCCGGAGGCCGTACAAACGGGTTAAAGTACACCGACCCCACCGTGTTATCCTTGACAGGTGGTTTTCAGCCACGAAAAATACCCATCTTGCTCTTCCCCTCCCCCTGATTCCATGCAACTTTTGACGTTCGGTCTTAACCATCGTACCGCACCTGTCTCGTTGCGTGAAAAGGCCGCTTTTACGAGCGAACAATTACCGGGTGCCGTACGTTCGCTGGTCAGTTCGGGCAGCGTGGCAGAAGCTGCCATTGTATCGACCTGCAATCGAACTGAGATTTACTGCCACCAGAACAGTACTCGACCGGACCAGGTATTCGAATGGCTGTGCAATTATGGACAACTGGATGCTGCAAACCTTGATGCTGCAACCTACTGTCTGCCTGGTGAGGAGGCTGTTCAACATGCCTTTCGAGTCGCATCTGGTCTTGATTCACTAGTGCTCGGAGAACCTCAGATTCTGGGTCAGATGAAATCTGCATTTACGACCGCCTACAAAGCAGGGGCGACGGGAAAGATCCTCAATCGCCTTTTTCAGCATACATTTTCTGTCGCGAAACAGGTCCGAACCGAAACTCTCATTGGTGCCAACACTGTATCCGTGGCCTTTGCAGCTGTCGACCTTGCCCGCAGGATATTTTCCAAGCTGACAGATCAGACAGTCCTGCTGATTGGCGCCGGTGAAACAATTGAACTGGTTGCTCGATACTGTCGTGACAGTGGCGTGAACCACATTATTGTTGCAAACCGTTCGATCGAACGTGCACAAACACTGGCAGACGGACATAACAGTGAGGCCATCTCACTGGCAGGCATCGCAGACCGACTTCATGAAGCTGATATCGTTGTCGCTTCTACGGCCAGCACACTGCCCATTGTCGGCAAGGGCACAGTTGAACGGGCTCTAAAGATACGCCGCCACAAACCAGTTTTGATGATTGATCTTGCGGTACCGCGTGACATTGAACCCGAAGTTGGATCTCTCAGAGACGTTTTCCTTTACACGGTAGATGATCTTGAGGAAATCGTAGAAAAGAACATTGGCTCACGCAGAGAGGCTGCTGATGATGCAGTAAAGATCATCGATCTGCAGGTAATCCGTTTCATGCGCTGGTTTCGATCGCTTGAGTCTATACCTACAATCCGCGCTATCCGAGGACAGATCGATGCCCTGCAAGACAGTGAACTTCGCCAGGCTCAGCGCCGTATCGAAAATGGAGAGGACCCCGGCGAAGTCCTTGAAGCATTTGCCCGTACGCTTTCAAGAAAATTCGCTCATGCACCCAGCCAGGCCCTAAAACATGCCGATGAAGATGGCAACGGCGCTCTCATAGACGCTGCTCGAAAACTATTCAAGCTACCGGACTGATCCANNAGCGCCAAGAAGAAATCAATGCACTCCTGTCCGATCCTAGCGTGATCGCTCAACAGGATTCGTTCCGCGACCTGTCCATTGAACTTGCGGATATCTCCCCTGTGGTAACCCAGTTTCAGGAATACCAAAAGCTGGTCCAGGAACTCGGCCAGACCGAGATTATGGCCAACGACGATGACCTCTCGATCCGGGAAATGGCCCGGGAGGAACTGCCCGGACTGCAGATGCAGCTTGATACACTTCAGGTTCAATTACAAAAGCTTTTGATCCCCAAAGACCCCAACGACGAGCGGAACATTTTTCTTGAAATCAGGGCCGGAACAGGCGGTGACGAAGCTGCTCTGTTTGCCGGAGACCTTTTCCGTATGTACAGCAGCTTTGTCGAAAAACAACGATGGAAAATCGAAATCATGAGTCAGAGCGCGGGCGAGCATGGCGGCTTTAAGGAGATTATCAGTAGGATTGTCGGTCGAGGGGCTTACTCGTGGCTGAAGTTTGAGTCCGGTGCCCACAGGGTACAGCGTGTGCCAGAAACAGAAGCTCAAGGCCGGGTTCATACTTCGGCGTGCACGGTGGCCATCATGCCCGAAGCCGACGAAATCAACGATGTGGCGATCGACACTGCAGATCTGCGGGTCGACACTTTCCGTGCCTCTGGGGCCGGTGGCCAACACGTCAACCGAACCGATTCCGCGGTGCGCCTCACGCATCTCCCATCCGGGATAGTGGTGGAGTGCCAGGATGAGCGCTCTCAACACAAAAACAAGGCTCGCGCCATGTCGATTCTACGATCCAGGTTACTGGAAGCTGAACAACGAAAACAACACGAGGCCGAAGCTGAAAACCGCCGCAATCTTGTCGGTAGCGGGGACCGATCTGAACGCATTCGAACCTACAATTTTCCTCAGGGCCGGGTTACCGATCACCGTATCAATCTAACGCTTTATAAGCTCGATGAGATTCTATCCGGGGATCTTTTGCAAGTTGTAGAACCTTTGGGCACAGAACATCAAGCTGATCTCCTTGCCGAAATGGCATCGGAATGAATCTGCCAGATACTGCGACACTTTTGTATCAGGCCACAAGTCGGCTCAACAAAATCAGCGACACACCAGCCCTGGACGCAGAGTTGCTGTTTTGTTCCGTTTGCGGAATCGACCGGAGCGCGGTGACCCGCGATCAGTCACCGGTACTGACGAATCGGCAAAGAGACTTCTTTTCGACGCTGATCAACCGACGTGCGGCCGGTGAACCGATCGCCTATCTTTTGCAACGAAAAGAGTTCTGGTCTCAGGACCTGCTGGTCAGTCCAGAAGTGCTGATTCCACGACCCGAAACTGAGCTACTGGTCGAGCGGGCACTGGAACACTTACCAGACCAACCCTGCAACGTTGGTGCAATCGCACTGGCTATTGCTACTGAACGACCGGATGTTCAAGTCACGGCAACCGACAGTTCCCAATCTGCCTTGGAGGTCGCAATGAAAAATGCAACCAGATTGGGAATCCAGAATGTCACCTTCCGCCAGGGCGACTGGTTTACGCCTTTGGCAGATCAGCACTATCGGCTCATCGTAAGTAACCCACCTTATGTACGAGTGGGAGACCCGAGGCTGGAAGTTGGAACATTGTACGAACCTGTCGATGCATTGATATCAGGCTACGATGGCCTGGATGCACTGCGCATAATCTGCGCCGCGGCCAAAGGTTATCTGGACAGCCAGGGTGTGCTGGTACTTGAACATGCCTGTGACCAAGAATACGCTGTGCACGAGTTATTGTCGCAAGGTGGATTCGAGACTATAGTTTCCAGCCCAGACCTTGCAGGAAAACCACGTGTCACCTGGGGTCGACGTGAGAAATGGGAATAACGACCATGTTCGGATTTGCTGAGAAAACATTGAATCTCCCGTCCAGAAAGCAAGCGTTGCCGGGTCGAGAGCATGCCCTGAGTGTCACTAACCAGCACTTTGTCAGCGGTCGCCCCATTAAAGAACCGTTCCCCGACAACTGCAGAAAAGCCATCTTCGGTTTGGGTTGTTTTTGGGGTGCAGAACGTTTTTTCTGGCAGCACGATGGCATCTATACAACGGCAGTGGGGTATGCAGCCGGCCTCACACCAAACCCTACCTACGAAGAAGTCTGCTCAGGTCTGACTGGCCACAATGAAGTCGTTCTAGTAGTTTATGAGACGACACACACCGACTATGCGGCATTGCTGAAAATATTCTGGGAAGCGCATGATCCGACCGAGGGTATGCGGCAGGGAAACGACATCGGTACGCAGTACCGGTCAGGCATCTACACCTTTAATCAGGAACAGGCGGGAGAAGCTGAAAGTTCGAGAAGATCTTATGAGAAAACTCTCGGAGAGCATGGCTTCGATCCCATTACAACCGAAATTCTTCCAGCTACCGAGTTTTACTATGCTGAGGACTATCACCAACAGTACCTAGCAAAAAACCCGGCTGGGTACTGCGGTCTGGGTGGCACCGGTGTGAATTGTGTCTGGTCTGCCGGTTAAGTCCCTATTTGCTGTCGATCAATCGGCTGCGGGGGGTTTGAGTGGCATCGGGAAGGGCGATATGTTGCCGATCTTCTCACCGTCAGTCGGCGTAATCTTGGCTTTACCCTCTTTTTCAACCTCGTCGATGCGGATAACCGCATGCAAAGGAATATAGGTCCGTTTGACCTCGCTGAACTCTGATTTGAGTTTTTCCTCCGAAGGATCTACCACCAGCTTCGAACGTTCTCCAAAGATAATATCGCCAACTTCAACGAAAGCGTACATAGCGCCCTGGGAGACTTCACGGGCATAAAGCTCGTAAACATTGCCTTGGCTATGGAAAACAACTCTGAATATGCTCTTTTGTGCCATGTTGCGATGTCGGATCAGTATTACAGACAATAACGGTGCGCCGGTTCAAATTATAACAGGCTGTCCCGATCGCACTTCAACCATCACATGGGGGTTTGCGTGAAAAAAGCAACACCCGGGTCATGATAAAAAAATACCCAATGATCCTCCAACCTGCTGCGCGCTTGGTCTGCCTAGTCAGGGTACTTGCAACCAGCACCACAGCACAGGCCAGACTGCCCGATCCACTTGCCAAATTATTGAATGAGGAGGATATATCCCCTTCATCGATCAGCATTTTGATCAAAGAAGCAGGGGCATCGATACCCCTGGTATCGCACCTAGCTGACACACCGCGAAACCCCGCGTCTACCATGAAACTCCTCACGACCATCGCTGCGCTGGACCTGCTAGGCCCGGGCTATCGGTGGGAAACAAAAATTTATTTAAACGGTACGTTGAAAGCAGGAACGCTTAAGGGGGATCTGGTCCTTAAGGGCAGCGGAGATCCCTGGTTTGTGATTGAACGCTTCTGGACCTTACTGAAAAACCTGCAGGCACGGGGTCTTAAACACATCGATGGCGATCTCGTCATCGACGATCATCTATTCGATCAATCCGCAATCGACACACATACTTTGGATGGCAAACCATACCGTGCTTACAACACGTCGCCCAGTGCAGCACTAATCAATTACTCCTACACAAAAATTATTGTCCGATCTGCACATAATGGACTTACAGTCCTCACCGAGCCCCCTATTAGCACGTTGCAGATCAAGAACAAGGTGCGTGTACTGCCAGGTGCCTGTAACGGACGAAATGGGGGTATTACGCTTGCCATCACCGCACACAGCCATAGGACTGAAGTCACCGTGGGGGGGCAATATCCACCATCTTGTGGAGAAGTCATACTGAAACGGTCGGTATTACCACATAACCAATATATTTATGGACTCTTCCGTTACTTGTGGGAGGAAATGGGTGGCAGCCTGACGGGGACTTTTCGAAAAGGTACAGCAGCGCCTGGCGACACCGAATTCTTGAGTTTCCCATCAGTACCACTAGGACAGATCGTGACCTACATCAACAAATTCAGTAATAATGTGATGAGTCGCAACCTGTTGCTGACCCTCGCGGCAGAACACAATGGCGCCTCCGCCAAACCGGAACAAGGTGTCGACGTCGTACACAGATGGCTGGCTACCCAGGGCTTGAAGCTGGAGGCGCTTAACATGGTCAACGGCGCCGGGCTTAGCCGTCAGGCCCGACTGACCGCTCGCGGTCTTGCTGACCTGCTGGAACACGCTCACAACAGTACCTTCGCTTCCGAATTAAAAGCCTCGCTCCCGCTCGCTGGGTTCGATGGAACGGCTCAGCGGCACTTTCGTGGTTTAGCACCTAAGGGTAGACTGCAACTAAAGACTGGCCAGTTAAAACAAGTTCGTGCGATAGCGGGTTTCGCGGAGACACCCGACAATAAGACTTGGATAGTCGTCATACTGCAAAATCACAGCTCTACCAAACTCACCCCAGATTATTCTGTTCACGAAGGCGTAATTGACTGGCTGTATTCACAGCACTAGACGCGACGCTGAACACCCCTGCCTGGTCGATTCGAACCGCGTTACCAGACATCACCAGTCTCTCATAAGAGCCGATAATTCCAGTTATATTGATGCAATTTCACGATCTTTCCCATAAATAATTGTAACTTCGAGTAAAATAAGCAAACAGGCGCGATTCGCAGAACCCGTTTATGACCGAGCGAGGTCGTATCCGCCTGTCAAGGTTTTCTTTTGCCCCCACAAGCGTATAAATAAGGTCTGGGGCGGATGACCCAGGGGCACTGAACTCAATTGTTCATTTTAAGAATTTGGCAGGACTGGGGGATATCATGACAGAAGCGACACAGCGTAAACGGATTGAACCGGTACAGGCGGTCAGACATTCGTTTACCCTTACAGACAATGAGACCGGCGATAGCTGGGAGTTACCCACAATTCACGGTTCGATCGGCCCGAAGGTCATCGACATCCGAAAACTGTATGGGCAAAGTGGTGTATTCACCTACGATCCCGGCTTCACTTCCACTGCCTCATGCTCATCGGAGATCACCTACATCGATGGTGACAAGGGCATCCTCCTGCACCGGGGCTATCCGATCGATCAGCTCGCCGAAAATACAGATTTCATGGATGTCTGCTATCTGCTGCTGCACGGTGAACTGCCGTCACCTGAAGAAAAGACTGATTTTGATACGAACATCAGTCAACACACGATGCTGCATGAACAGCTGGTTCGCTTCTACAGCGGTTTTGTTCGCAGCGCCCATCCCATGGCTATCATGGTTGGAGTCGTCGGTGCACTGTCTGCGTTCTACCATGACAGCACCAATATTAAGGACCCCATGCAGCGTATGGTCGCAGCCCATCGACTGATTGCAAAAATGCCCACAATTGGCGCTTATGCCTTCAAGTACTCCCTGGGGCAGCCATTCCTTTACCCGGAGAATCGGCTAAGCTATTCGGAAAACCTGCTGCGCCTAATGTTTGCTGTACCCTCCGAAGATTATGAAATCAACCCTATTGTAGCCAGGGCGCTCGACAGAATATTGATTCTGCAGGCTCGTCGCAAGCAAATCCTTTTGCATGTGTTGCAGCCGGTATCGCGTCGCTGTGGGGGCCTGCGCATGGGGGGGCAAATGAGGCTGTGCTGAATATGCTGGACGAAATTGGAACTCGTGATCGGATATCAAAATATCTCGGTAAAGCACAAGATCCCCAGGACAATTTCCGCCTGATGGGATTTGGCCATCGGGTCTACAAGAACCATGACCCCAGAGCCAAAGTGATGCGGATAACATGCCATGAAGTACTCGACGAACTCGGCGTGCAGGACCCTACCCTGGAATTGGCAATGGAACTGGAGCGAATTGCCCTGGAGGATGATTACTTTGTCGAAAAGAAACTCTATCCCAATGTGGACTTCTATTCCGGAATAATCCTGCGGGCACTTGGATTTCCCACCAACATGTTTACTGTACTGTTCTCCATCGGGCGTACCGTCGGCTGGATCGCTCACTGGAAGGAAATGCTCGAATCTTCGGAGAGCAAGATCGGGCGGCCACGACAGCTTTATGTTGGCAACGAACCGCGCGACTTCACAGCAGTAGCTCAAAGGGAACACACCGAGAAAAAGGGCGGCTGGGCGTGGCTCTGGGGCGGTAACAGAAATAGCGACTAGCCTGTAAGGCGTACTGCTCACACCGATGAAGTGTGTTGTTTATAAGGGTGCCCGAAAGTCGGACGCTTATCTGTTTGTAAAGCGCGACTTTGACATTTCCCGGGTGCCTTCTGATCTATTGAAAGCCTTTGGCACACTTGAAAAGGTCATGAACCTCGAGTTATCGCCGGACCAGACACTGGCTAGAGCAGACCCTGATACTGTCCGGCAGCAATTACACGACAAAGGGTTCTACCTACAGCTACCACCAGCCGAATCCGAATCACCTCTTTGATGACAGCGCCATAAAAACCAACTGTACCTGACATGCTGACCAAAATAATTTTCACACTGGCAGTGATCATCATTGTGGCGCTGATATTCCGGACCAAAACACAGCCAGCGCGACTCCGCCACCCTATAGATAACGATAAAGACTCAGGTGGTGTCTCTGCTCGGTTCGTCGCCTACACACTACTCGCCCTGGTAATTACAACGTCGGCCCTGGTGTTTGTTCTACATTGGAACGAGCAACATCGAATCATGAATATCCAGGTTACTGACAGCCAGGGGCAATCCGTGACCTATCAGGCCTATAAGAAATCTCTCGATGGTCGGCAATTTACCACCCTGGATGATGTGGCGGTGACACTGGGAGCCGATGACCGCATAGAAATCCTCGATGAGAAGGACTAGTCGACCATAACCGGACAGTCAGGCTTCAATTCGAAAATCTTTCAGGTTAATACCAAGCTCCGCGTCACTGTGCAGTGCGACCAGTCGCCTGGCCATACGCGCATCATCACGCCCTTCGTTAATCTTGTTACCAAGACGTCCGGGGATCCTGGCAGCAGCGGACAGCACCCCCTCTAAATCACCATAATCGTGTAGCAGCTTCACTGCAGTGTGAATTCCAACTGACCGCACACCCGGAATACCCAGAGAGCTGTCGCCAGCCAGGGCAAACAGGTCCACCAGCTGTCCTGGGTCTACCCCAAATCTTTCAGACACCCAGTTGTGATCGTGTTCGACGTCAGCAAAATGATCGTAAACCTGAACTCCGAACTCAAGTAATTGACAAAAACTCTTGTCCGTAGAAACAACCGTCACCGCACCACCTGCCTGAACAACACGGCGGGCGATAGTCGCAATTACATCATCTGCTTCCAGGCCCTCGACCTCCGATGCCTTCACCCCGATATCACGGAATGCATCAAGGATTGCAGGAAGACAGTCACGCAACTCATCAGGCATCGGTGAGCGGTTCTTCTTGTAATCGGGATAAGCTTTCAGACGCCAACTCGGACTACGGCTGTCCATTGCACAAACAACATGTGTCGCCGGCTGAAGCCGCAAGGCTCTTTGCAGGGATAACACACACGATTTGACAATGGTTTCGTGTTGGGACCCTGGATCGTCTGCCACCGGCACACCGGCGTAGACTCGTCGAATCAGATTCAGTCCATCGATCAGCAGCACACGCATTCTGCTGTCCTCCCGCTATGGGTGGACAGCCCAGTATACGCTTCAGGTACCGACCGTGTCTTGGGTTGTAGGAACGGTTTAACTGGACCACATACCCGACAGAGGCTGCCCCCGGGAATAGGCTAAAGGATGTAGCGTGACAAATCCTCGTCACCAGCCAATTTGTCGAGGTGTTTGTCCACGTATTCCCGATCTATCGTCACTTGGTCACCCGAACGATCTGCCGATTCGAACGAGACTGTTTCGAGTAAACGCTCCATAACCGTATGCAGCCGACGTGCACCAATGTTTTCAGTCGATTCATTCACCTTCCACGCGACTTCGGCAACCCGCTGTACACCGTCTGCAACAAACTCCAGGCAAACGCCCTCTGTTTCCATCAACGCGGTGTACTGTTCAGTTAATGAGGCATCCGGCTCTGTCAACACACGTACAAAATCTTCTGTGGTCAGTGCATCAAGTTCTACCCGTATCGGTAAACGTCCCTGCAACTCAGGCATAAGATCAGACGGTTTGCTCATCTGAAAAGCACCGGAGGCAATAAACAACACATGATCCGTGCGCACCATGCCATAGCGAGTGCTGACGGTACAGCCCTCAACCAACGGCAGTAAGTCACGCTGAACGCCCTCTCTGGACACATCCCCCCCGTGGTAGTCCGTACGGCCCACGATCTTGTCCATTTCGTCTAGAAAAACAATGCCATCCTGTTCGACCCGCTCGACTGCTTCATGCTTCAGGTC
>LUMJ01000716.1_pt1 | contig 11266 bp, 7 predicted proteins | sample 729631 | NCBI WGS metagenome assembly LUMJ01 (sample SAMN03860266, study PRJNA289734) | marine metagenome | biome: seawater column; feature: ocean; material: water; isolation source: Red Sea water column Station 22 - depth 500m | place: Saudi Arabia: Red Sea | collected 2011-10-15 | depth 500 m | reverse complement strand
GACCGGTGGGGTGCCGACGACCGGTCCTCGTCCGGCCGGCCCCGGTCGTCCGCCGTGGGGCGGGTTCCCCCACACAACGTCGATGCCGAGGCATCGCTGCTGGGCGCCATGCTGCTGTCGCGCGACGCCATCGCCGATGCGCTCGAGATCGTCGAGGCCGACCACTTCTACAAGCCGTCGCACGCCCACGTGTTCGACGCCATCTGCACGCTCTACTCCATGGGTGAGCCGGCCGACCCGGTCACCGTCGCCGAGGCGCTGGCCCGGGCCGGTGTGCTGGACCAGCTCGGTGGCCCCGGCCTGCTGCTCGAACTCCAGGCCTCCACGCCGGCCACCTCCAGCGCCGCCAAGTACGCCCGCATCATCCAGGAGCACGCCACCCTCCGGAGCCTGATCGGCGCCGCCAACGAGATCGCCGAGATCGGCTATGGCCGGCCCGACGACGTTGTCAAGGCCGTCGACGAGGCGGAGAACCTCGTCTTCCAGGTCGGCCAGGGACGCGTGGCCGACACCATGGCCAAGATGCGCGACCTGCTCGACGTCAACCTCGACGCCATCGAGCGCCGCTACGAGAGCGGCGAGGACATCACCGGCATCCCGACCGGCTTCGACGACTTCGACCACCTGCTCTCGGGTCTCCAGCCCAGCAACCTCGTGATCGTCGGCGCCCGTCCCGCCATGGGCAAGACCTCGTTCGCCCTCAACATCGCCACCTCGGTGTCGATGACGCAGAACCTGCCGGTGCTGCTGTTCTCGCTGGAGATGAGCCAGCTCGAGCTCAGCCAGCGGATCCTGTGTTCCGACGCACGCGTCGACTCCAAGAAGGTGCGCAACGGCAACCTCAACGAGGAGGACTGGGCCCGCATCAACCACGCCGTCGGGAGGTTGGGCGAGGCGCCGCTGTGGATCGACGACAACCCGAACACCACCGTGATGGAGATCCGGGCCAAGGCCCGTCGCCTCAAGAGCCGTGTCGGCCAGTTGGGGGTCGTGATCGTCGACTACCTCCAACTCATGACCGGCCGGTTGAGCGCCGAGAGTCGCCAGGTGGAGGTCTCGGAGATCAGCCGTGGACTCAAGATCCTCGCCCGCGAGCTGGAAACGCCGGTGATCGGCCTGTCACAGCTGTCCCGGGCGCTCGAGGTGCGCCAGGACAAGCGGCCGATGCTGGCCGACCTCCGTGAGTCGGGCTCGATCGAGCAGGACGCCGACGTGGTGGCCTTCATCTACCGGGACGAGGTCTACAACCCGGAGTCGCCCGACATCGGCACCGCCGAGGTGATCATCGCCAAGCACCGCAACGGACCCACGGGCGTCACCCGACTGGCGTTCCTGCCACACCTCACCCGCTTCGCCAACATGGCCCGCGTCGCCTGAGCGGCGGACACCTTGTCCCGCCCGGGGTTCCGCATGAACGGTCGGGACCGGACGCGGGTCCGCTACCGTGCCGCGCCGGAGGTACCGACATGATGACAAGCCTGCCCCGAACCCTGACCGAGGCCTGTGGCCTCGAGCCCGGCTTCATCTGCGAGTGGGTGTACGACACCACCGACAACGAGGCCGCCGCCGAAATCGTCGGCTGGCTGGTCGAGCGACCGCTCAAGGTCGTGGTCATCCTGTTCGGCGCCTGGCTGCTGAACCGGTTCGTCGGCCGCGCCATCGACCGGCTGGTCACCCGCATCGTCGAGACCCGCTCGCAGGAGACCACCGAGGCCGAGTCCGACGACCTGATGGCCCGCATGGGTCGTCGTGCCCGCAGCAAGCTGCAGCGAATCCAGGAACAGGCCGAGCGCTCCAAGCAGCGGGCGGTGACCCTCGGGGCCGTGCTGCGCAGCATCGCCACCTTCGCCATCTACGCCATGGCCATGCTGGCCATGCTGGGCGAGCTCGGGCTCGACCTGGGTCCGTTCATCGCCGGCGCCGGCATCGTGGGCCTGGCCATCGGCTTCGGCGCCCAGTCGCTGGTCGCCGACTTCATCGCCGGCATCTTCATCATCATCGAGGACCAGTACGGGGTCGGCGACTACGTCGACGTGGGCAGCGCCGCCGGCACGGTCGAGCGGGTGACGCTGCGGACGACGGTGATGCGCGACGTCAACGGCACCGTCTGGGTGGTTCCCAACGGCGACGTCCGTCGGGTCGGCAACTCGTCGCAGCTCTGGGCGCGCTCGGTGCTCGACGTGGACGTGGCCTACGACACCGACATCGACCTGGCGGCCAGCGTCATCAAGCAGGTCGCCGATGAGATCTGGCAGGAGGGCCTCGAGTCGGCGACGGTGCTCGAGGAGCCCGAGATCTGGGGCGTCCAGAACTTCGGCGCCGACGCCATCTCCATCCGGCTGGCGGTCAAGACCGAGCCGGGCGAGCAGTGGGCCACGGGCCGGATCATCCGGGCCAGGCTCAAGAAGGCCTTCGACGAACACGGCATCGAGATCCCGTTCCCGCAGCGCACGGTGTGGGTCAACAACGTGGTCCAGCGCGATGCCGCCGACGCAGGGGCCACCGAGGTCCGCGACGACCTGCTCGAACGGCGTTCGGGCGGCGACGGCGACGAATAGAGGGGCTGGCGGGCGGCGGCTCCGGCCACCGGCCGTATCAGTTGTCGCTGCGCTGGATGGCCCGCTCGTCGGTGCCGAGGTAGCTGGCCACGACCTTGGGGTCGTGCCGGACCACGTCGGGGGTTCCCTCGGCGATGACCTGGCCGGCCTCGAGGCAGTAGACCCGGTCGGACAGGGCCATGATCATCGGCATGTCGTGCTCGATCACGACCATGGTGGCGCCGAGTTCGCCCTGGATGGCCTTGAGTAGTGGGCCGAAGGCCTCGGTCTCGCGCTGGGCGATGCCGGCGGTGGGCTCGTCGAGGCAGAGGATCCGGGCGTCGAGGGCGAGGAGGCCCGCCAGTTCGACGATGCGCCTGGTGCCGGTCGAGAGTTCGGCGACGAAGACGTCGGCGTAGCGGCCCAGTCCGAGGAAGTCGGTGGCGGTGGGCAGGAAGAGGGCGGTGGACAGCAGGCCGGTGCGACCACGGGCCTCCAGGGCCACCTGCACCGTCTCGCGGACGGTCAGTTCGGGGAACAGGCGGGCGGCCTGGAAGGTGCGGCCGAGGCCGGTGCGGGCCCGTTGCGAGGCGGTGAGGCCGTTGACCTCGCGGCCGAGGATCTCGACGGTTCCCTCCGACGGCACGAAGCCGCCGATCGCGTTCATCAACGTCGACTTGCCGGCGCCGTTGGTCCCGATGAGGCCGACCACCTCGCCGTAGCCGACCTCGAGGTTGGCGCCGTCGACGGCCCGGAGGCCGCCGAAGGCGACGGAGACGTCGCGCACGGCGATGGCTGCCCCTTCGCCGGGGGCCTCGTCGCGGTGGCTGCCGCCGACGGCCACGGCGGGCGGGGTGGTGAGGGTCTTCGAGGGGGCCTCGGGTAGCCGGGCCTCCGCCCAGGCCAGCAGGGCGTCGCGCACCGAGTAGGCGATCTGCACGAGGCCGCCGGGGAAGTACAGGAGCAGGATCAGCAGGCCGATGCTGGAGGTGAACAGCGGCACGAGGTCGTTCCCGGGCCAGAAGGCGGGGAGGCCGATCACCCAAAGCGCCCCGAGGACCGGGCCCAGCACGCTGCCGAGGCCGCCGATGACGACGATCGAGACCATGCGCAGCGAGTCGCCGATCTGGAAGAAGCGGTCGGCGTAGTTGATGGTCTGCACCAGGCCGCCCAGCAGGGCGCCGCCGAGACCGGCGATGCCGCCGGCCAGCGAGAACGCCAGGAGCTTGGTCCGTGTCGGCGACACGGTGTAGGCGGCGGCGGTGTTCTCGTTCTCGCGGACGGCGATGATCGACCGTCCGATGCCGCTGCGGCGGAGGCGGGCGACGACGAACAGCACGAGTGCGAGCATCGCCAGGCAGAAGAAGTAGTAGGAGCGCTGCGACGTCAGGTCGATGGGGCCGAGGCTCCCTCGGCGGTACGGGACGCTGCGCTTGCCGTCGCTGAGAACCGGGCGCCGGTAGACGTACTGCTGGGCGGCCAGGGCGAAGGCGAACGTGGAGACGGCCAGCAAGAGTCCCTTGACGCGGAGTGCGCCCAGTCCGATGACGGCGGCGGTGACGGCAGCCACGGCACCGGCCAGCAGCATCGAGACCAGATAGGGCACCTTGGGGACGGAGATGGTGAACAACTCCCACTTGTCGCCGAAGCCGACGCCCAGTTGCAGCCCCTTGTTGAAGCCGGCCGCAGCGAGCGCGCCGATGCCGGCGAAGGCCATCTGGCTGAGTGAGAGCTGGCCGGCCCAGCCGGTGACGATCGTGAGCGAGAGGGCGCAGACGGCGAAGGCCAGGATGCTGGAGTAGAGGAGGTGCCGGGACGGGAGGGGGACGAGGAAGGGCAGCGCCAGGGCGATGAGGCCGAGGGCGCCGAGCGCCAGGTGCGAGAGGTGTCGCACCCACCAGATCTCGCGCAGTCGCTCGGGGACGGGTCGCTGTCGGGGAGCGAACGAGAAGGACGACTCCTCCTCGTTGCCCGAGCGACTCTGGAACGCCACCGCCACGACGACCAGGATGAACAGCAGCAGGTCGATGAGGCCCATCTGGTCGAGGAAGACGAACTGGACGTGGGCCTGGACGATGCCGATGGCGATGCCGGCGATGAGCGCACGGGGGAACGAGACCATGCCGCCGATGACCGCGGCAGCGAGGGCGCGGACCATCGTGTTGGGGCCGAGGTTGGCGAGGCCCGTGATGCCGGCCCGGTTGCCCGAGAGCAGGATCAGCGAGATGCTCGACAGGGCGCCCGCCACCGTCCACACGAACAGCGACACCATCTTCGGGTCGATGCCGGACAGGCGGGCCAGGTCGGGGTTGCCGGCCGAGGCCTGCACGGTCTGGCCGAAGACGGTCCGGTTGAGGAACCAGGCCAGGGTGAAGGCGATGAGGGGTACGGCGATGAGGATCGTGAGCTTGGCGCCGGTGATGCGCAGGCCGGCGACGTCCTCCCAGATGCTGGAGATGGCAGTCGGGTAGCGGGCGCCCCGCTGGGTGTCGAGGTCGGGGTAGGCGAGCATGACGGCCTGCATGAGCTGGGCGACGCCGATCGTGGCGACCAGCACGATGACCCGGGGGGAGTTGAACAGCCGGCGGATGACCGCCCGTTCGATGATCGCACCCAGGATCGTTCCGACCAGCAGGGCCACGGACAGGCTGACCCAGAAGGGCCAGCCGTAGTTGAAGACGAGCAGGGCCAGGAGGCCGGAGGCCGGCAGGCCCATGTTGCCGACGGCCAGGTTGATGACCCGGGTGGACCGGTAGACGAGGACGATGCCGAGGGCGACCAGCCCGAACACCATCCCGTTGACGAGGCCGTCGAACCAGAGCTGGCGGGTCGTCCAGACGGCGAGGACCGCCGGCTGCCCGACGACGCCCACCTCAGCCGCCTTCCTTGCCGAGGAAGACGGCGCGGGCGAGGTCGTCGCGTTCGAGCAGTTCCTGGGCGGGACCCTCGAACCGGACCTGGCCCTTCTCGAGGAAGATGGCCCGGTCGGCGACGGAGAGGGCGACGTTCAGCGACTGCTCGACGATGATGATGGTCTGGCCCTGCTCCTGGAGGCGTTCGATGACCAGGAGAAGGTCCTGGACCACGGTGGGGGCGAGGCCCAGCGACAGCTCGTCGATGAGCAGGATCTCGGGGTCGTGGAGGAGGACCCTGGCCAGGGCGAGCATCTGCTGCTGGCCGCCGGACATGGAGCTGGCCCGCTGACCCTGGCGGCCGGCCAGGTCGGGGAACAGGTCGAGCACCCGGTCGATGCGTGCGGCCACATCGGCCTTGTCGCGGCGGTGCACGTAGGCGCCCATGGTGAGGTTCTGGTGGACGGTCATGTCGGGGAACACGCCCTTGCCGCCGGGGAGCTGGTGGATACCGAGGGCGGCCCGCAGTTGTGGCGACGGGTAGGTGATCGTGCGACCGCCCAGTCGGATGACGCCGCGGCGAGGCGTGCCGAGGCCGCTGACGACGCGCAGCAATGTCGACTTGCCGGCGCCGTTGGTGCCGAGAAGTGCGAGGGTCTCGCCCTGCTTGACCTCGAAGCCCACGTCGAACAGGACCTGCACCGGGCCGTAGTGGAAGTCGAGGTTGTTGACCTGGAGGGCCGGAACCTCGCCGGTTTCCTTCAGACGACGCTGCTCGTCCTGCTCGTCGAGCAGTTCCTGGACGTTGAGGGACAGGTCGTGGCGCACGAGGCGGGAACCGCGGTACAGGATCCAGCCGCCCAGCATCGACGTGGGCACAGACAGCACGAGGGCCGTGACCCGCGGTCCCCAGGCGTCGGTGAAGAGCAGGGAGATGAGTCCGCCGCCGGCGGCGCCGATGAAGAAGATGTAGAGGGTGATGAGGGCGGTGCCGCTGCCACGCAGTCGGTAGGGGACGATGGACTGCATCAGCGGGCCGACCATGGCGAAGGCGGCGATGAAGAGCACCGTCTGGGGGACGCCGAAGGCGATGAACAGGGGGACGTTCGGCACGGCGTACTGGATGGGCTTGAAGAGGGTGCCGAGGCCGATGCAGATGCCGACCATCTTGAGCGAGCGTGTGGGGTCCTCCCGCCAGAGCCGGTCGAACTTGGGACCCACGTAGAGGAGGCCGAACACGGCGAAGATGCCGCCGATGGTGACCGTGACGCCGCGGTCAAGCGGATCCAGGTTCCAGCGCTCCTCGAGATAGAGGCTCTCGAGGACGGGGACCGTGAAGAGGCCGAATCCGAGTGCGCTGAAGCCGACGACGACGGTCTTGACGGTGCGGATCTGCATGAGCCGTGAGAAGGCGGCGTCCAGCGACACCGGGAGCGGGTCCTCCTCGACGAACGACTCGCCGAGCACGTCGACCTTCTCCCACTGGCCGCGGGGCGGTTCCTTCATGAAGAAGGCGGCGATGGCGATGACCGCCACGGGGATGCCCAGGATGTAGTAGGCCCAGCGCCAGCCGTCGACCTCGCCGGGTCCGTTGGCGGCAACGGCGATGCCGCCGACGATCACGGGACTGAGCACTGCCACCAGGCGGGCCGAGCCGTTCATGATGGCCCCGAGTCGGCCGCGGATGCCGATGGGGTACGAGTCCGCCATGATCGACGAGTGGACCGGGATGGTGTTGGCCTTGGCGATGCCGACGCCGAAGCGGGCCCAGAAGAAGGCGAAGGCGTTGGTGGCCAGGCCGGACAGGAACACCATGGCGGTGAAGAAGACGCTGGACCAGCCGATGATCGGCACCCGCCTCATGCGGTCAGCCGCCCAGCCCATCGGGATGGCGCCGAACACGACAAAGGCACTGGAGGAGGCGGCGATGAAGGTGATGGCACCATCGCTGACACCGAAGGTGTCGCGCATGTCAGGGGCCAGGACGGTGATGGCGGCCGTCTGGAGTTCGTCGAGGGAGGCGAGGAGCAGCAGGATCACGAAGGTCGTGGCGCCGCCGCCCATCTGTAGGCCCTTGCGGATGCTGATGCCCTCGGACTTGACGCCGGGCAGCAGTTCGTCAGCGAAGATCACCTCGCTGGCGGCCTGGTGGGCCTCGCGGCGTGCCTCTTCCTCGAGGACGGTGGCCGCGAGCGTGGAGGCACCGGACGCGTCGGCGGTCGGGGTCGTGCGGTCGTCCCGCGGAGAGTCAGCCACGGCGAGCAACCCTACCCGCGGTCAGAATCTGACGCTGTGTCAGGAAACGGATCGGTGGATGCTTTCGCGCGGGGCCGACCTACCCTCGGACGGTCATGTCTGAGCCGTCCCGGACCGCATTCTCCCGCGCCCGCTCCCTCGTACGCCTGGCCGACGACCATTTCGACCTGCTGGTCGTCGGCGGCGGGATCACCGGTGCGGGCGTGGCCCTCGATGCTGCCAGCCGCGGCCTCTCGGTGGCGCTGGTCGACAAGGGCGACCTGGCGTCGGGGACCTCCTCCAAGTCGTCCAAGCTCGTGCACGGCGGCCTGCGGTACCTCCAGCAGGGCGAGATCGGGTTGGTGTACCAGGCGCTGCTCGAGCGGCAGCGGCTGCTGAGAAACGCCCCCCACCTCGTCAGCGGGTTGCCGTTCGTCCTGCCCATCCTGACGAAGGGTGGCCTGGTCGACCGGCGCATCGCCAGGGCGTTGGGCCTGGCCCTCTGGCAGTACGACCTGACCGGCGGGGCCCGCCTGGGCTGGCACCGCCGCCTCGACGCCGACGCCGTTCACGGCCTGTTCCCCGGCCTACGGTCCGGCGCGGTCGTCTCTGGCTATCGCTACTGGGACGCCTGGGCCGACGACGCCCGCCTGACCCTGACCCTGGCCCGCACCGCCGCCATCGACCACGGCGCCGCAGTCGCCACCTACACCGCCATCACGGGGGTGGCACGGCACGACGGCCGGGTCGTCGGGGCCACCGTCGAGGCCGACGGCCGCACCATCGAGGTGGCCTGCGACGCCGTCGTCAACGCCTGTGGCGTGTGGGCCGAGGGCGTGCAGGGGATCACCGGCGTGGCCGACGCCTTCGACATCCGGCCCGCCAAGGGCGTGCACCTGTCGGTGCCCTTCGAGCGACTGCCGGTCGAGGCGGCCTTCGTGCTTCCGGTGCGCGGCGACCGGCGCAGCATCTTCGTCCTGCCCTGGCCGGACGGGCACACCTACATCGGCACGACCGATACCGACTTCGACGGCCCGCTGGACGACCCCACCTGCACGGCCGACGACATCACCTACCTGCTGGGGGCGGTGAACGCGCTGACGGACGCCGAACTCTCGGCCGGCGACGTCACCGGCGCCTGGGCCGGGCTGCGTCCCCTCGTCGCCACGGGTGACGCCGCCCGGACCGCCGACCTCTCACGTCACCACGTGGTCCTCTCGGACCCGTCGGGCGTCGTGACGGTGACCGGCGGCAAGCTGACCACCTATCGGCGCATGGCCCAGGACACCGTCGACGCCGTGTTGAAGCTGCGCGGCCGGTTCCGACGGTGCCGAACCAGGCGACTTCGGCTCCGAGGTGCCGGCGGTGGGGGGACCGGCGACCCGCACCTCGACGGCCGCTACGGCGACGAGGCGGCGCAGGTCAGGGCACTGGTCGAGGAGGATTCCACGCTCGGGGAGCCACTCGTTCCCGGACTGGCCTACCTCCGGGCCGAGGCGGTCCACGCCGTCAGGCACGAGATGGCGACGACGCTCGACGACGTGCTCTCGCGCCGCACCCGTGCCCGCCTGGAGGACCGGGCCGCGACGCTGGCCGCCGCACCAGCAGTGGCCGACCTCATGGCCGCCGAGGCGGGGTGGTCCGACGAGCGTCGTGATGGCGAAGTGGCCACCCTCCGCGCCTCGATCGAGGCGGAGGTGGCAGCCGCGGGCTAGCCGGCCAGCGGGTCGGTGTCGTCGACCTGCTCGAAGACCCGCTTGACCTTGCCGGCCTCGGTACGGGGCATCGAGCCGGCGGCGACCAGCTCGACGGAGGCGCGGATGCGGATCCGGTCGGCGATCGCACGCGACACCCGTTCGGTCGCCGAGGCGGCATCGGCAGCCTCGGGACCCAGTTCGGCGCGGACGCGCAGTTCGGCCATCGAGCCCCGCCGGTCGACGACGATGGCGTAGTTGCGGCCGACGTCGGGGTCGTCGAAGAGGACCGACTCGATCTCCTTCGGGTACACGTTGACGCCCCGGATGATGAGCATGTCGTCGGCCCGGCCGTTCAGTCGGGCGATGCGCGTCCAGTGCCGGCCGTCGGCGCCGCCGTCGGGGACGATGCGAGTGATGTCGCGGGTGCGGTAGCGCAGCACCGGCTGGGCGGTCTTGGTGAGCGTGGTGAGGACCAGTTCGCCCCATTCGCCGTCCGGCAGCAGCGCCCCGGTCTCGGGGTCGACGATCTCGGGGAGGAAGTGGTCGTCGAACACGTTGAGGACGCCCAGGTCGTCGGGAGCCTCCATGGCGACGCCGGGGCCGATGATCTCTGAGAGTCCGTAGATGTCGAGGGCGGTGAGGCGGCCGCCCCACGCCTCCTGGATGCGTTGTCGCATGCCCTCCGACCAGGGTTCCGCCCCGAGGATGCCGATCTCGGCCCGGATCCGGTCGAGGACGCCCAGCTCGGCGGCCCGTTCGGCCATGAGGAGGGCGAACGACGGCGTGGCGGACATGACCCGGGAGCCGAGGTCCTCGAGCAGCTGGAGCTGGAGGGCGGTGTTGCCGCCGGACACGGGGACGACGGTGCAGCCCAGCCGTTCGCCGCCGTAGTGCAGGCCGAGGCCGCCGGTGAACAGGCCGTAGCCGTAGCCGTTGTGGAGGGTGTCGTCGGGGCGGGCACCGGCCAGGGCGAGGGCCCGGGCGTTGACCTCTGCCCAGATGGCGATGTCCTCGCGGGAGTAGCACACGATGGTCGGCTTGCCGCTGGTGCCGGAACTGGCGTGGAGCCGGATGGTGTCGTCGAGCGGCTGGATCAGCATCCCGGTTGGGTAGGTGTCGCGCAGGTCCTGCTTGACGGTGAACGGCAGGTTGGGCAGGGCGTCGAGCGAGTCGACGTCACCGGGGTCGACGCCGGCCAGCTTTTCGGTCCAAAACGGGTTGCCGCTGCCGGCCAGGCGGGCGACGAGGTCGCGGAGCCGGTGCGTCTGGAGGGCGGCCTTGGCCTCGGGGTCGGCGGTGCCGACGACGTCGATGGGGGCGATGGGGTCAGCCATGCGGTGAGGGTAGGGGTTCCGCTCAGCCCTCCGGCATGTACTCCTCGACGACGGCGCGGACGGTGCGTTCGAAGAGGTCGGACAGGTCGACCTGGGTGGTGAGGGCGTCGCGTGTGGACGGATCGACGGTGGGGTCCTCGACCTGTGCCCACACAGCCGTGCGCGTGCGGTCCGGGGGGATGGCGGCCCGGTCGTCCCGCAGGGCCACGACGAGGAAGCCGCCGACGCAGATGAGGATGGCCCGCAGGGCGTCACGGGCGTCCTCGCCGACGACCCCGGCGGCGGTGAGTTCGCGGGCCATGGCGACCTCGAGCTGCTTGTAGAGCACCGAGGTCTCGCCGTGCAACTCGGCCAGTTGGGTGATCCCGCGGTGGGCGCGGGCCTCGTCGAACAGGTGACGGGCGATCGACACGACGCGGTCGCGGATGGTGTCGCCGTGGACGGCCTGCTCCGCCTGGCGTTCGCCGTGGCGCCGGATGACTGCGTCGACCACGTCGTCTCGGCTGCCGACGTGCCAGTAGATCGTGGTGGTGGCGACGCCGAGTGCTCCGGCCAGGCGCCGCATCGTCAGCGCCTCGGGGCCGCCCTCGTCGACCAGGCGCAGTGCGGCC
>LUMJ01000438.1_pt1 | contig 11276 bp, 9 predicted proteins | sample 729631 | NCBI WGS metagenome assembly LUMJ01 (sample SAMN03860266, study PRJNA289734) | marine metagenome | biome: seawater column; feature: ocean; material: water; isolation source: Red Sea water column Station 22 - depth 500m | place: Saudi Arabia: Red Sea | collected 2011-10-15 | depth 500 m | reverse complement strand
GGTCCCCATATCTTGAAGTGCATTACATAATTTTGTACCTGAGGAAAAATTATTATTATTTTTTTTATTAAAGCTAAAGCCAACTATGAAAAAAAGTATTTTAATTGTGATCGGAGGGTTATAAATTTCATAAACAGATGAAATTGCGCCAGAAGTAGATAGCTTCCTTCCAATTTTAAATAACATAAACAATTTTTTAAACATTTTTAAACTTTCCAAGCTGAATGAATGGCTACAATTCCCCCGCTTAAATTTCTGTAGGATACGTTTACAAATTTTTTTTTTTTAATTTGTTTAAAAAATTCATCCTGAGAATAAAATTCTTCAATGCTATTTATTAAATACTCATACGGTTCTGATTTTCCCACTATAAATTTTCCTATTCGAGGAATTGATTTTGAATAAGCCTTATAAAATTTATCTAAAATTTCATTTTTTACTTTTGAAAATTCTAAACACAAAAATCTGCCACCAGGTTTAAGAACGCGATAAGCTTCGTTAAGTGTATTGTTTAAATTACTGACATTTCTAATACCAAAACTAATTGTATAATAGTCAAAATGATTATTTTCAAATGGTAATTTTTCAGCACTATTGCAAAACCATTTAACGTTATCATGTACTTTAAATTTTCTTTTATTTAAATCAAGCATTGATTTATTTTCATCTACACAACAGACAGAACCTTTATAATTAATTTTATTCAAATATAATTTTGCTATATCGCCAGTACCAGAAGCAACATCTATTAATTTGGTATTTTTTTGTGGATTTAACCAATGTACAAATTTTTTTTTCCACAATCTATGAATACCCAAAGACATCAAATCATTCATTAGATCATATTTGTCAAAAACATCTTGGAAAACTTTTTTTACATGCTTCTCATTGTTTTTATGATAGCTTTTCATTTAAATTAATAGATCATATGTTAAGTTTTTTCACAATATATATAATTCACAAATGCCGGAACTTCCAGAAATAGAAATTGTTAAAAGATCATTATTTAAAAAGATAAATAAAGCAAAAATTATTGATATTAAAATTCACAATAAAAATTTACGCTATAGGATACCCAATACATTTTCTAACCATTTAATTGGTGAAAAAATATTAAGGATTTCAAGAAGGTCTAAATATTTAATTTTTCACTTTAAAAAAAAAATTCTTTTAGCACATCTTGGTATGAGCGGAAAACTATTACTAATGAGGTGTAGTGATAATACAATATTCAAAACCAGTTTTTACTATGATCTTAATATAATGCAAAAACATAATCATATTTATTTCAGATTAGATAACGGTCTAGTGTTAATTTATAACGATATTAGAAGATTTGGTTTCTTCAAATTGTATAATACTAAAAAATTAAATAAAATTATATTTTTAAGAAAGCTTGGTTTAGAACCTTTTAACAAAAAATTTAATATAAAATATTTTAAAAAATTTGTTAAAAATAGAAAAAAAAACATTAAAAATTTATTAATGGATCAAACTTTTGTTAGTGGTCTTGGTAATATTTATGTGAACGAGGCTTTATTTATTTCAATGATAAAGCCACTAAGAACATGCAGCAGTTTAAATAAAAATGAAATAAAAAAATTAATCTTAAATGTAAAAAGAATTTTAAAATTTGCAATTTCTAAAGGTGGATCTTCAATAAAAGATTTTAAAAATACATTTGGTAAAAGTGGTAATTTTCAGCAATTTTTTCATGTATATGGGCAGAAAAATAAAAAATGTTCTCGTATTTCGTGTGCAGGTAAAATAAAAAAAATCGTTATTTCTAATAGATCAACTTTTTACTGTAACAAATGTCAAAATTAGATTGGTATTGACCGATAGAAGGCAAAAAGATATATATTCACATCTTTATGCCAAATACTAAATCAGCCATAAGACGTACAAAAAGATCAAAATTGCAAACTTCAGTTAATAGAATAAGAAAGAGTAAATATAAGTCAGCCATTAAGCAAATGTCTGACTACATAGCTTCAGGAGAGATAAAAAAGGCTAAAGAATTCTTACCAGAATTCTACTCACAATTGATGAAAATTTCAAAAACAGGCGTAATTAGAAAAAAAACAATGTCAAGAAAAATTTCTAGAATTACAAAAAAAATTTATAATTTGGAGAAAAAAAAATAATCAATCAAAAGTTGATAAATTTCCTTTATCGTATTTAGTGTATTGAACTATATAAAAATTAATTTAAAAAAATAATTCCAAATATAGTTTAATGATATTTTCAGTTGTATTTTAATTTATTATTTTTTTTTATTGCTACCTGTAATTTAATTTTTTTAAAATTCAACTCATTAATATTTTGTAATAAATTTACAATACAACTAAAAATATTTTTTTAATACAACCTAATAAATATTGCAAAGAAATCAAAAAAAAAATAGAACTAATTCATCAAAAAATCTATTTTACTATGAAAGAAGTCTTGTCAAAAAAAAACTCTAACGTTAATCCGATAGAAGAGGAAAATTTACTTAATTGGAATGAGGTACTCGTTAAATTTAAAACAGCTTTTGGAAACGATATCTATGAAAGTTGGATAAGAAATATAGATTTAAAAAAAGAATTTAATCACTATGTAGTTTTATCTGCTCCTACTAGATTTGTACGAGATTGGATTGTTTCAAGATATGCAGACAAAGTTTTAGACATAATTAAAACATTTAAGCAAAGCATTCAAAGGATAGAGTTTTTAATTGAAGAACAGAACGAAAAATCAAGCAAAAAAGATTATCGCAAAAATAATCAGATATCTTCGGCTGAAAATTCTATATTAATTTATAACCGATTTAATTTAAATAATGATTTTGAAAATTTTATAGTTGGAGAAAGCAACGAACTTGCATATACAGCGGCCAGAAAAATATGCGTTCAGACAGCTCATTATAATCCGCTTTTTATTTATAGTGGAGTGGGAATGGGGAAAACCCATTTGCTAAATGCTATTGGATTAGAAGTTGGGAACACTAAAAAAGTAATGTTTATTTCAGCTGAAAGATTTATGTACCATTTTATTAGATCTTTAAAGACTAATGAGATGGTTAAATTTAAAGATTTTTTTAGAACGGCAGATGTTTTTATTATTGATGATATTCAATTTGTAGGAGGTAAGGAAGTTATGCAAGAAGAATTTTTTCATACATTTAATGCCCTAATAGAAAGAGGTTCTCAAATAGTAATATCTTCGGATAGACCACCCTCAAACCTTGATAGAATCCAAGAAAGAATCAAATCTCGTTTGTCAGGTGGTTTAGTAATTGACATTCAGCCGCCAGATTTAAATTTAAAAATAAAGATTTTAAAAAGTAAATATGAAGAGATAAAAAGAAATTTTAATGAGGGTTATGATTTGAGTGAAGAAGTTTTTAATTTTCTGGCATCAGAAATTACATCAAGTATCAGAGAAATGGTTGGAGCTTTAAATCGAATTCTAGCCTTTAGTAAAATCAATAACAAATCTCCCAGCATTCATGACTGCAGTAGAATTTTAAAGGATTTTATTAATTACAATAATAAAGCAATAAATGTGGAATCAATTCAAAATATGGTAGCGGCTCATTTTAATCTTAATATTCAAGAAATGTTATCCGCAAGAAGATCAAGATCATTAGCTAGACCTAGACAAATAGCCATGTATTTAGCAAAACAATATACAACAAGTTCCCTTCCGGAAATTGGTAGAAAGTTTTCTAATCGTGATCATACAACTGTAATACATGCTGTAAAAAAAATTGAAGAATTAATGAAAAATAATAATGAAATTAAACAAAATATAGGCGAAATAAAAAAAAGACTCCTCTAGGGTTAATAATGGAAATACAAATAAACAGGGACATTTTTTTAAAATCATTAGGTCATGCTTATGGAATCATTGAAAAAAAAACCACACTTCCAATTCTATCCAACATATTAATAGAAGCAAAAAATTCAGAATTAAGAATTACTGCTACGGATTTAGATATAATTTATTCTGAACAAGTTCCGCTGCAGGAATTGAAAAAGGAAGGGTCAACCACGACCTCAGCCAGCGTGCTTTACGACATATTACGAAAATTAGAAACAAATTCAAAAGTTGAACTATCTTTGCAAAGTACTAATAAATTAAGGTTAGTTTCGGGTAATTCAGTATTTAATCTTTTATGCATCCCTTCAGACAACTTTCCTTTATCAAATGAAGATATTGGTCAAAAAACTTTTAAAGTTTCTTCTCAAAAACTTTTAAAACTTTTAAATAATACAAAAATTTCAATTTCGAATGATGAAACTAGACATTATCTCAACGGGATTTATCTACATAAAACAAAATCAGCAAACACGTCATTTTTGACCGGAGTGGCAACTGATAGTCATAGACTTTCATCTAGTAGTTTTGAAATTGATTCGTCCACGGAGTTTGAATCAATTATTTTACCAAAAAAAACTATTTTTCAACTTATTTCTCTATTAGAACAAAATACAAGTGATATTAAAATTTCTAATAATAAATCAAAAATTAAATTCGAAATGGATAATGGTGTTTTAATTTCTAAAGTTATTGATGGAAGATTTCCTGATTATATCAAAGTTGTTCCCCAAGATAATAACAAGATGTTACAAGTAAAATTGAATGACTTTAAAAATTCTATAGAGAGAGTGACTACTGTTTCTCTTGATCGTAAAGAGGGCTTAAAAATGACAATAACAAAAAATTCCTTACAATTATCTGTTACTAGTCCTAATAGTGGAGAAGGTATTGAAAATATTAATGCACAATTTAATTTTGAAGATATGAATATAAGTTTTAATAGTAAATATTTGATTGATATTGTATCACAAATTAATAATGATTCGGTTGTTATTAATTTAAAAGATCCTGGATCACCCGTATTAATTAAAGATTTGTCAGATAAAAATAGTTTTCATGTGGTTATGCCGATGAAAATTTGATTTATTTTGTTTAAAAACCAAAATAGGTTATTTTTATATTTTTCCTTAAGTTACCATTTAATACCAACGGCAATTTAAGCATTCAGTTTGTCGCAGATTTAATTAGTTAGAAAAAAATGTTAAAATGTGTAAAAAAAATTCACTATTATGATCAAGAAAAATCATCAAAATAATTCGAAATATAGCGCTGAGTCGATAAAAGTGCTTAAAGGTTTAGAAGCGGTTCGAAAAAGACCTGGAATGTATATTGGTGATACTGATGATGGAACGGGCCTTCATCACATGGTTTATGAGGTTATAGATAATTCTATCGATGAAGCTTTAGCAGGTCATTGTAAAAATATTAAAGTTATAATTAATTCAAATCAATCTGTTTCCGTCGAGGATGATGGAAGGGGAATACCGGTAGACATACACAAGGGAGAAAGAAAATCGGCTGCCGAAGTAATTATGACACAGTTGCATGCCGGAGGTAAATTTGATCACGATTCTTATAAGGTTTCAGGTGGACTTCATGGTGTTGGTGTCTCAGTAGTTAATGCTTTATCTGAAAAATTAATATTAAAAATATTTAGAGATAAAAAAGAGTACTTTGTTGAGTTTAAAGATGGAAAAGCTCTATCTCCCTTAAAGGCTAAAGGAAAAGCAAATAAAACAGGAACTTTTATAAATTTTTTACCATCAAGAGAAGTATTTTCCGATACTAAATTTAGTTCTTCAATTTTACAAAAAAGAATGAGAGAGCTTGCCTTTTTAAACAAAGGTTTATGTATTACTTTATTAGATAAAACAGGAAAAAAAGAAAAGGAATATAAAAATAAATATGACGGCGGCATTCAAGAATTTGTTGAATTTTTAGATAAGAACAAGCAAACATTGGTTAATAAAAACGATCTTAGTTTATTTAAAAAGCCAATTTATATTTCAGGATTCAAAGATAGTATAGAAATAGAATGTTCATTAAAATGGAACGCAGGATATTCCGAAGAGATGTTGCCATTTACAAATAATATTCATCAAAAAGATGGTGGTACACACTTATTAGGTTTTAGAAGCGCAATTACAAGGGTGATTAACAAGTACGCTGCAGATGCAAATCTATTAAAAAAAAACAAAATTTCACTTACTGGTGATGATACCAGGGAAGGTTTAACGGGTGTTTTATCAATAAAAATACCTGATCCAAAATTTTCATCACAAACGAAGGATAAACTTGTTTCATCCGAAGTGAGATTTATTGTTGAATCTATAATAAACGATAAATTATCAACTTGGTTTGATCAAAATCCTGGAATCAAAAAAATAATATTATTAAAAATAGTTCAGGCAGCTATTGCAAGAGATGTTGCGCGTAGAGCTCGAGAAGGTGTTAGAAGAAAAGGATCTTTAGAATTATCAGGTTTACCTGGTAAACTTGCTGACTGCCAAATTGGTAAAGCCGAAGGAACAGAATTATTTATTGTTGAGGGAGATTCAGCTGGAGGATCGGCAAAACAAGGAAGAAATAGAGAATTTCAAGCTGTGCTACCTTTGAGAGGGAAAATACTAAATACTTATGTTGATGTAAACGGCAAGAAAGCCAGAAATGGAAACGGAAAAGATTTAGAGACAAAAGCTTTTTCGAAAATGATGTCTTCTAATGAAATAGTTACTCTAATTAATGCTCTAGGTACCGGATCTAAGGACTTTAATATTGAGAATCTAAGATATGAGAAAATAATTATCATGACAGATGCTGATGTTGATGGTTCTCACATTAGAACTCTTCTATTAACTTTGTTTAATAATTATCCTTTCAATGAGCTTATAGAAAAAAATCATATCTATTTAGCTCAACCTCCTCTTTATAAAATTACCAAAGGATCAAAGAACTATTATATAAAAGATGATAGGGAGTTAGAAAATTTTTTAATCAAATCTTCGAATAAAACTAAAAGTTCAGTTAAAAAAAATAGTAAGGAATTTAGTAAATTTATTGAAAAAGAAAAAGGTAAAATTAATATTCAAAGATTTAAGGGTTTAGGTGAGATGAATCCTGAAGAACTATGGGAAACAACATTAAATCCTGAAAAACGTACGTTATTACTGGTAAAATATTCAAACAATACAAAAGCTAAATCAAAAAAAGACCAAGATTTAATCCAAATACTTATGGGTGATGAAGTTGCTCCAAGAAAAGATTTTATAATCAATCGAGCCTTGGAAGTTTCAAATTTAGATATATAATTTCTTAATGAAATTTTCTGAGTTTTTTACATCAAAAGATAATATTCATTTAGATAAAAAAACCTTAGTAATCTTAAGATGGATAGCTTTAGTAGGACAGTACGTAACAATAAGTATTGTTTTTTTTATTTTTAAGTTTGAACTTCCTTTTTTTTATTGTTCTTTGATTATTTTCGTTGGAGTTTTAACTAATTTATACTTGCAATTTAAATTTAAAAAAAATCAATTAAATAATTTTGCTTCAACTTTTTGTTTATTTTATGATCTTTTTCAATTATCTTTATTATTATATTTAACTGGTGGAATAACAAATCCTTTCTCCATTTTATTAATCGTGCCAGCTATTGTAGCTTCAACTTTTTTGACATTAAGAAGTACAATAAACTTGTCAGTTTCTACAGTAATAATTTTATTAGTCTTAACTATTTATAATTTGCCATTACCTCATTATGGTGAACTTCATTTTCATGTACCAGACACTTATTTGTATGCTTTGCCGATAGCTATAATTATTACGTTAGTTTTTTTAACTTATTTTGGAGTTAGATTTGGTATCGAAAGCAGAAAAAGAACAGAAGCTTTAAATAAATTAGAATTAATCTTAGCTAAAGAGCACGAATTGGAATCCATCGGTTTGCAGGCAGCAGCTGCAGCTCATTCATTGGGCACACCCTTGTCCACCATAACTGTGGTAGTTCGAGAATTAGAAAAAGAGATTGGAAACAATCCTAAATATGCAAAAGATATTGATTTACTTTTATCACAAACAAAAAGATGTTCAGACATTTTAAAAAATCTTTCCAAAGATCAGCTTCAAGAGGATAGTTTTTTGTCAGATATAAAAATTGGAGAATTACTTGGTGAAATTATAAGATCATTTACTGAAATTTCTGAAAAAAAATTATCATTAGTTGTAAAAAAAAATAAGCTAAATCCTCAAATTGACAGAACATTAGAAATTACCTATGGACTCAGAAATTTTATAGATAATGCTGTTAAATATAGTAATTCGTCTGTGGACATAAGTTTAGAAAGCGATAATAAAATTACCCAAGTTAAAATATGTGATGATGGGCCGGGATTTTCTGAAGATATTTTAAATGTATTGGGTGAACCTTATATACGTTCTAAAAATAAAATAATTAGTTCAAAATCTGGATTAGGTTTGGGAACTTTTATTGGCAAAACTCTTTTAGAAAGAATGAAGGCGAATGTACAATTTAATAAATGTCCAGAGACAAAAGGAGCTATGGTTATTATTAAATGGCAAACAAAAGATTTACTTGCTATATAGTTTTCCTAAATTCAAAAGAATAAGAAATTATTTTGTAAGCTAGTTTTGCTGCTAAAAAATTATATGAGTCAAAACCTTTTATTGGCGCAAGTTCATTTACATCTGCTCCAACAATATGAGAAAATTTGGCAGCAATTTTTATAATATTCATAGTTTCATCCCAAAATAAACCACCAGGTTCGGGCGTACCAGTTGCGGGCATTATACTTAAATCTAATCCGTCAACATCAAAAGTTAAGTATACTTTTTTATTTTTTATAATTTTTTTAAATTCACTTAAATTCCATTTCGACTTATCTTTTGCCCAATAAATTTTTATTCTCTTTTTATTTTTTTTCATAAATAGAATTTCATTTGAAGATATGTTCCTAATTCCGAAAGATATTACGTTAACGTTTGAATTATCTAGGCATCTTCTAATTGCAGAAGCATGTGAAAACTTATTTCCGTTATAACTATTTCTAAGATCAGCATGTGCATCAAAATGCAGCAAACATATTTTGCCAAATTTTTTTATAAAAGGTCTAATAGCTCCAGATGTTAAAGAGTGTTCCCCTCCTAAAACTAAAGGAAATTTTTTTTTCTTTAATAAAAATTTGTTTATATTTTCAATTTGCTTAAGTGCATCTACGATGTTTTTTTTTATAGGGAATGGTTTTAAAGTTTTTATACCAATGTTTTTGTGTGGCTCTTTTCTTAAATCTTCATCAAAAAGCTCTACTTGATGGGAAGCTCTAATTATTTCTTGTGGACCTTTTTTTGTACCACCACCATAACTAACTGTTTTTTCGATTCCAAATGGCACTACAACAACTTTCTCTTTTGTGTGAGTTTTGTTATCTATTCCTAGAAAGCCTTTTTTATTTGAAAGATATTTCAATTTTTAACCAAATATATTTGAAAATTTTTTTCTCTGTCTTTCTTTCCAAAGATTACGGTGGTAAGCATCACTTGCTATAAGTGGAAGAACGCTAGTAGCTTCTGCAAAAACCATTTGTTCTTTTGAAACGTCAACTTTTCCCCAAGAACTTGCTTCTCTAAGAGTTGAACTGCTACATGCACCATCCCTAGTGTCTGCGACTGTAATTTGTACAGCATATTTATGCATATCAACATTTTTGCCTAAAAGTTCAGCACACACAACAGTATCTTGTACAAAATTTTTTGGAACTCCGCCGCCAATCATAAAAAGTCCAGAGCACTTAGATTTTATTTTTATTTCAGTTAATTCTCTAAATTCTCTTATAGAATCTATCGTTATGCATTTTTTTGATTTTTTTTCCTGGTGCATAACCAATCCAAATCCAGCACTTGAATCAGTAAAAGCGGGACAGAAAATGGGTACATTATTATCGTAAGCAGTTTCTATTAGAGAACCTTTTTTCTTTGCATTGGTTTTTAGGTATTTTCCTATTTCCTTTATAAATTCTCTAGAAGTGTAAGGTCGAGGTTCTAAGCTATCTGCTATGCTACAAATAGTCTTATCACAAGCTTGAAGTTCTTCTTCATCAATATAAGTATCATATATTCGATCGATGTAGTTTTCTCGTAGCTGAATATCATCTTGAAATTGTGATCCTTGATAATGTCTAAATCCTAAGGCCTCAAAAAAATCCATATCAATAATTGAAGCGCCAGTAGCAACTATTACATCAATCATATTATATTTAACCATATCAGAATATATTTTCATACAGCCTGCAGCAGATGTTGATCCTGCTAAAGTTAAAAAAGTTGTACAATTTTTATCAGATAACATTTCATTAAAAATACTTGATGCTCTAGCAGTATCTCTAGAAGTAAAAGACATTTTATCCATAGACTCTATAATTTTTCTTGAATCAAAAGATGTAATATCAATATGTTCAACAGGTTTTTCTAGGAAGGTCTTTTTATTATGACCCAACTTCGGATTTTTTGGGTTATTCATTTAAGCAACTAGATAATGTGAAATACTATCCTTTTCGTACATTGACATTATAGGTTTGTCATGCACTTCAAAAATTTTATCGGAATAAAAGCCATTAAACTTAGTTCTAAAAGTTAATGAATAAGCACCAAGCTGGCCAATTTCTATATAATCACCTTCTTTTAAATTATTGGGTAAAACAAAAGGTCCTTTCATAAAATCTGCACTATCGCATGTTGGGCCATATAAGCTGTAGGCAGTTAATTTTTTGGAAGTCATTCTTCCATTTGGTATCATTCTTGTAGGAAGAATAAAGTTTAAAACTCCCGCATCAAATAAGCTACCATAAGTTCCGTCATTAATATAAAGTTTTTGTTTTTTTCTAAGCACAACTCTTACTATTGAAGATCCACTTTCAGCAACTAGCGCTCTTCCTGGTTCACACAGTAATTCAGGCTTATTTTCTAATTTTAAATCGTCAAAAGCTTTTTTAATTTCGTTAATATAACTTTCAAGAGGTTGTGGATTTAAATCTGGATAAATAGACGGAAATCCTCCTCCAACATTTATTATATCAGGAATTATTTTAGTTTTTTTAATTATATTTCCTACTTCTCTGATTCCTTTAGCATATGAAATTGGATGCATACACTGTGAACCCACATGAAAACTTAAACCAACTTTTTTAGAATGTGCTTTAGCCAGCCTTAGCAAACCTAGTGCTTCACTAGGAAGCGCTCCAAATTTTTTTGATAAATCAATCTCAGCATGTTCGTTTGAAATGGAGACTCTAACATAAAGAATTAAATCTTTAGCTCCATTAGTTGCTTCAACAATTTTTTGTAATTCTTCTTTTGTATCTAGAGCAAAGTCTTTAATATTATAATTAAAATATGCC
>LUMJ01000688.1_pt1 | contig 11318 bp, 14 predicted proteins | sample 729631 | NCBI WGS metagenome assembly LUMJ01 (sample SAMN03860266, study PRJNA289734) | marine metagenome | biome: seawater column; feature: ocean; material: water; isolation source: Red Sea water column Station 22 - depth 500m | place: Saudi Arabia: Red Sea | collected 2011-10-15 | depth 500 m | reverse complement strand
TATTCCAACGATTAACTCAACTCCTTTTGGAACCATTTTCTCAAGTAAAATTCCTTTTACGTTAACACCTTTCTTTTTGGAAAGTCGTCCATACATATCGTTGAATATTTTCTTTACATCTGCAACGTTATCAATTCCAACCTTAACGCCACCAACATCAGTTTTATGAAGAATTTGAGGTGAAACTACCTTCATTACCAAAGGAAAACCTAGTTTTTTTGCATCTTTGACTGCCTGTTGGCTAGAATTTACCAATGAAAATCCTGGTACTGAAACTTTGTATTTTTTTAAAATTGATTTGGCGGCCTCTTCTGTAATAATTTTGTGATCAGTCTTAATTGTATTATCAAAAATTTTTGTAATAGTATTCATAATAGATCGATCAAAAAATTTCTTATTATATTAAACTTATTGTCATTTATGGAATTTCCGGAAAGTGAGATAGCCGAAATTAAAAAATTCATAAATCTGCTTAACATACAAAAAAATAGTGTGGTAATAGTTGAAGGAAAGCGTGACTCCACTGCATTAGTAAAATTAGGATATTCTGGCAAAATCTTGGAATTTCACAAATTTCATGGGATGGTAAAATTTACTGACTCAGTCGCCAAATATCATAAGATTATTCTTCTGTTAGATGGTGATAGGAAGGGTAAGTATCTAACAAAAAAAATCATTAATTTGCTGGAACACCGAACAAAAATTGATCTTCTATTTAAGAAAAAGCTAGTTTCAATCACAAAAGGAAAGATACGATTTATTGAGCAGTTGGTCTGTTACGAATCTTATTTTGTTTAGAATCTAAGGCCAAATGCCTTTATGATTAAATGCTTCTAAGACACGTTCTACAGCTAATACCATAGCTGCTCTTCTATTGTCAATGTTATGTTTTTTAGAAAGTTCATGCATGTCATTCAGACCTTTGACAATGTTTGTTTCCATCTTACTTGCAACTTCATCAAATGACCAATAGTAACCCATATTGTTTTGTACCCATTCAAGATAAGAGATACAAACACCACCAGAATTGGCCAAGATATCCGGTATAACAAAAACTCCTTTCTTATGAAGAATTGGATCAGCCTCTGGTAAAGTAGGACCGTTTGCAGCTTCACCAATAATTTTACATTTTAATTTCTCTGCAATTGTAGCAGTGATTTGATTTTCAAGGGCACCTGGAACCAAAACATCACAATCTGTTGTAAGTAATTCTTCCGTCGAGATTTCTTTGCTACCTGGATAACCAACTACAGAACCCTCTTTTTGTTTCCAATTAATTAATTCCTGAACTTTAAACCCATCAGGAACAAGAATTGAACCCTTCGAATCACTTGCAGCAATACATGTTGCGCCCATTTTTTCTAGATATTCACCAGAAAAGGTTGATGCATTTCCAAATCCCTGCAACACAACTTTAGCACCTTTAAGTTCAATATTCAAAATTTTTGCCGCTTCTCTAATACAATAGGCATTACCCAAACCTGTGGCAACATTTCGTGCAAGTGAACCGCCTACAGGAATTGGTTTTCCAGTAATAGTTCCCGGGGAATAATTATTTCCATTCATTTTAGTAAATGTATCCATAATCTGCGTCATCTCTTTTCCAGTTGTATAAACATCTGGAGCAGGAATATCTTTCTGCGGACCAATCACTTCAGCAATTCTAGATGCAAACTGTCGAGTTAATCTTTCAAGCTCACCATCGCTAAGTTTTTCTTTTTTAGGATTTACAAAAATTCCTCCTTTACCACCACCTAGTGGGATATCAACAACAGCACACTTCCATGTCATCCAAGATGAAAGAGCCATTACTTCACGTTCCATGTACTTAACACCGCCCTCAGGATCAAAGTATCTTATACCACCCTTGTATGGACCTCTATCGTTGTTATGCTGACATCTGAATCCTGTAAAGACTCTAATTTTACCATCATCCATTTTTACCGGAATTTTGACTCGAAGGAATCTATTAGGCATAATCAAATAATTTCTTATACCCTCATCGTTTATTCCTAAAACATCACATGCATCATTAACCTGTTTTGATGCATTCTCAAATGGGTCAGCTTGAGTCAAGATGGATCAGATCTAAATGTAAATTATATTTAAATGTCTCTGGAATAATCAAATTTTTAAAAAAGTTATTCAGGTTCAAAAAATTCTAATTGATTAATTCAATAGAATAAACAACAAGATTGCCTTTTTTAGATGTAAACATGCCTGCTAATGTAGCAAACATACCATATTTTTTCTTACGAAGTTTAATGACTTTATCCGCAGTCTCACCTACAATCTTTTCTACTTTACCTTCTATCCATTCATTTTTTGGTTCACCCTTAAATGAACAAGGAACAATTCGTACATCCTGATTATTTTTAAGCCTCTTAACCTTACCAGTACTATCCCTAGTTATAATATAGATTAAATCGTTATCAATTACAAACCAAACAGGAGTTCTAACGGGTGTTCCATCCTTTTTGTATGTCTCAAGATTGATGTATTTTTGATCATGAAACTGTTCTAATTGATTTCCCATGCATCATAAAATACAATTGTATATTTTAATCGATATAGAATTATAATTTGAGCATGCCCATAACTAACCCTTAAATTGACTTGTGATTGAATCGAAATACTATGATGGCATCACGTGGGTATGACATGACACCAACCATGTATTCTCCAGATGGTCGAATTTATCAAGTAGAATATGCCATTGAAACGGTCAAAAGAGGAACTATTGCAATTGGAGTGCAAACTAAAGAAGGTGTCATAATTGCTGTTGAAGAAAGAACACGGGATCTTCAAGTACCTAATATTACACAAAAAATTTTCCAAATAGATGATCATATTGGCGCAGCGGCAGCAGGATACATTCCTGATGCACGTGTTCAAATAGATAATGCAAGATTTTTTTCACAAAGCAATAAACTGACTTATGATGAACCGGTTGAAGTTGAAACTATTGCAAAACATTTAGCAGATCAATCTCATCAATTTACACAGTATTCAGGCGTTCGTCCATTTGGTGTTGCATTAATTATTGCAGGGATAGATAGAAAAGGAACTAGAGTTTTTGTGACCGACCCAAGTGGAACGTATGTTTCTTTTTCTGCTGTTGCAATAGGTGGTAGTTCAGATGAGGTTACTGAATTCTTGGAAAAGAATTACAAAAATGATATGTTGTTAGATGACGCTACATCATTAGCAATTGCTGCGATAAATCTCAAAAGTGATGAAAAAAGTGTTAAACATATCAAAATGTCAAGGATTAGATCAGATACAAAACTATTAGAAAGTGTATCCTCTAATGAATTAGAAAAATATGCTACTACTGCTCAGAGCAAATTTCCAAAATAGCAAGGGTACAAAATATAATATCAAATAATTTAGTTCTCTTGTGGGATTAGGTAGTTATTGGGGTGAAGTACTAGAAATATTACGGGAAATTATTCCTGTTTATGATAAGGTTAATTATTATATTTCACTTGGAAAAGATTCTGAACATCGTGATAGAGCGATTAAAGATCGGATAAAAAATGGTGACAAAATACTTGATGCTGGTTCTGGATTTGGAAACATGTCAAAAACTGCAGCAAACATTGTGAATGGTGATATCAACGTAATATTATATGATCCGTTATTACAAATGCTTAAAAATTCAGATAGATTGTTTAAGGAAAAACCAGAAACAACTTGTGGTGTGTTTGAACATGTACCATTCAAGGATAGACAGTTTGATGTAGCTCTTTCTGGATACGCACTACGTGATGCAATAAGTCTGAAGATTGCTATTTCAGAAATTCATAGAGTTCTAAAAAAAGATGGCAAATGGATAATCGTTGATTTAGGAAAGCCAGATAAAAAAGTTACTAGATTTGGTGTTTCGTTTTATCTTAAAATTATTTTACCAATAATTGCATTTATAGCTGGAGGAAGGCTTGGATTAAAATTTGCAGCATTATATGGAACGTATAGAGTATGGCCACAAAACAAAAAATTAGAATCAATGCTTCTTGAAAAATTTTCTCGAGTAGAATTTGACAAGGATCTTATGGGCGGTGCAATTATGGTTGCTGCGTATAAATAAATAAACTATTAGGATATCCAAATATTTAATTTTGTAACAGATGAGGTAGTTTTGTGTTAGAATATACTTTAAATATTATTGGAAGTGAGTGGCTGATAATTATTTTTATTGTACTGATCTTACTTTTAGGCACAAACCGTTTTCCAGAAGCTGCAAAAAAAATTGGTAAAATTGTTGGTGAATATAACAATGCAAAAAACCAAGTTCAAAATCAGATGAGAGATATCACAAATGAAAACATTGAGGTAACGGGTCCTGTAAAAAATGAAAGAAAAAAATTGGAAATGATGGCAAAGACTCTAGGTGTAGATTCTAAAAACAAGACTGACGAAGAGATAAAAAAAATAATAGATGATAAGATCGGTAAACCAGAAAAAAAAACTAATACAAAATTAAAATAAACATTATTTCCGTTTTTTTAGTCTATAAACATTTTTTTGAAGACGCTTTTTTATGAATTCATAATATTTTGTTACAACTTCAAATCCTAAATATCTTCTACCTAACATCTTACTCACTACAGCTACTTGACCAGAACCAAGAAAAGGATCTAATACTATATCATTTTTTTTGCTAGAATACAAGAGAATTTTTTTAATTATTTCAGCAGGAAGTTTCGTAGGAGTCTTATCTTCTCCAGTCCAATATTCTCGCTTAATATTCCAAACATCTTCCTTGTCTTCATAGTGAAGGCTTCTTCCATCTATTGTCTTAGCGTCTTTTTCAAATCTTGAATAAGGGAAGAATTTGCGTTTTTTTTCATCTTTGCATACGTAAATACAGTGATAATGAGAAGTCACAAACTTTTTTGTTGTAACCACACCAAATTGATATTTCCAAATTATATGATTAATTGTTGTAAAACCATTATCATCTAATGCGGTTAGAATATCTTTGAGATTATTCCAACCAGAAAATACATACATGGCTCCAGATTTTTTTAAAATTCTATATACTTCACGCATCCAAGTGTTTGTAAAATCATAATAATCTTCAGCCTTTATTTCATTATATCCAGATAAAACTCTTGAAGCAATCCTATTGTAGTTTGCTTTTTTATCTTTGAAATTAATAGCAAAAGGAGGATCAGTAATAACTAAATCTATTTTTTCGTTAGGAATTGCATTCATTCCAATAATACAATCTTTATTATAGATCTTATTGACGATAAATTTTTTCAATTATAAAATTATACATGTGATACATAATAATAAATTAATTAAAAAAATTCAAAATATAGATACAATGTTATCTATACTTGATCTTAGATTTTACTCGATTAACTTGTGCCATTTCTTCTTTAAGGTGCTGCTTCAGTAGTCTTTCATGCTGAGCCTTATGCTTCCAATAAGCGTTTAAAACTGCCTGCCTTGACTTGGCTCTCTTTAGTGCAGTATTAAATTGCTTATGAATTGTGGCGACTTGTCCTGTATAGCTAGCCATACTTTTTGCTTATCATGATTATAAATATTAGTTTCGGACTTTTCGTCGTAGCATACTGTAGCTGGACAGCTATACCACCCTATGGGTTGATCAGCATATGATAGGAACATAAAACTATTAGATGGTTATAGTAGCAGATCGATATGGAAAAGGTTGCAGTTGTAACTGGTACTTCTAGTGGTATAGGTTTTGAGACTGCTGTGGCACTAGCTAGAAATGGATACTATACGTATGCTACAATGAGAGATACTACAAAAAGTGACAAAATTAATAAGATTGCTAAAAAAGAGAATTTAAAAATTCATGTCTTAGAATTAGACGTAGATGACGAAAATTCTGCCAAAACTGCAATAAAACAGATTCTTGATCAAAAGCAAAGAATCGATGTTCTTGTAAATAATGCAGGATGGGCACTCTGGGGATGTGTGGAAGATGTATCTGTTGATGAATTCAAGACACAGTTTGAGACAAATTTCTTTTCAATTATAAGGTTGATCCAGGAGGTTGGACCAACAATGAGAAAACAGAATTCTGGAACAATAATCAATATTAGTTCCGTTGTAGGCCGTATTGGATTTCCAGCATCTCCTGCATACATTAGTTCTAAATTTGCTTTAGAAGGATTAAGTGAATCTTTAAGATTTGAGCTTGCACCATTTGGTGTTAACGTTGTGATAATTGAACCGGGAGTCATAAAGACAAACTTTATGAAAAATATGCAATTGGCTAAAAAATCGGAGTTAGATAGTGTATACAGAGATATTACTGTTAAGGTAGTTTCAGGTGTCAAGATGATGGCAGAGATGGGAACTAACCCAAAGGTAGTTGCAGATACAATAGTAAAAGCAATTGCAGATAAAAAACCATTGCCAAGATATATTGTTGGAAATGACGCATCTATGTTTTTAGAGGCAAAGAAAAACAAGTCAGATATCGAGTTTGAAAATTACTTGAAAAAAGAACTCTATGGGGAATAAACTTAACACTTGTCCTCGTGGTTAGATTGATATACGGTTAGTACTGATTTTTGTCAAAGTCAACAATTTGTGTGCGTGAATGATATGAAATGGAAAACATTACAACATAATGGAATACTATTTCCTCCAGATTTCGAATCAAAAGGAATTAAAATTAAGATCAATGGTCAGAATATTGTTCTTACTTTAGAGCAAGAAGAAATGATATACCAATGGGCAAAAAAGAAAGATGCGCCAAAACCAGGAACCGTAGAAAAATATATTGAAGATTCTATATTTCAGAAAAATTTTGTTTCTGATTTTGCTAAAACCTACAATGGAAAATTTAAAAATCTACAATATACTGATATTGATTTTTCTCAAGCTTTCAAGATTATTGATAAAGAAAAAGAAGTTAGAGAATTAATGACAAAGGAAGAAAAAAAGGCACTAGCGGTAGAACGAAAAAAAATTCGTGAAAAAATGAAGGTTGATTACGGTATGGCAGTCATGGATGGAAAAGAAGTTGAGATTGGAAACTATATGGCAGAGCCATCAGGAATTTTCATGGGTAGAGGTGAGCACCCAATGCGAGGTCGGTACAAGCCACGTGCAACAGCTAAGGATGTAACATTGAATCTTGGTAAAGAGGCTAAAGTTCCAAAAGGTAATTGGGGTAAAATTGTACATGACAAAGACTCCATGTGGATAGCGAGCTGGATGGATATTTTAACACAAAAACGAAAATATGTTTGGCTAGCTGACACAGCAGGAATCAAACAGGATAGAGATCAGGCAAAGTATGACAAGGCAAAAAAATTGGCCAAGGAAATTAAAAATGTCAAAACACGAATTGTTAAGGATATGCAAAGAAATGATCCAAAAACTAGGAAAATATCTACTGCTTGCTACTTGATTTATCGTACAGCAATGAGAGTTGGAGACGAAAAAGACCCAGATGAGGCTGATACTGTTGGTGCTACAACTTTAAGAAAAGAACACATCAAACTTACTGAAAATACAATTGAATTTGACTTTCTTGGTAAGGATAGTGTAAGGTGGCAGGAGACGATTATGATAGAGGAACAAGATAAACAGTTTCACAGTAATCTTAGGGAACTTACCTTAAACAAAAAGAATAGTCAAGAAATTTTTGATGATATTACTTCAAGGCATGTGAATGCGTATTACTCAACTATAGTCAAAGGTCTTACTGCTAAAGTCTTTAGAACATATTTGGCTTCAAGCGTGGTTTCAAAATATCTTCGCAATAATGACGATATTAAATCAGAATCTCCTATGAAAAAAATATTCCATGCAAAGCTAGCAAACCTAAATGCGGCTAGAATGTGTAACCATAAACGAACTATTCCAAAAAATTTTGATCAGACACTACAAAAGAAAAAAGATGTTATGAGTAATTTAGAAAAAGCAAAACCATGGGAAAAATCTGAGGCCTCTCTTAAAAAAGCTCAAACTAAAATTACAAAAACTGATAAAGAAAAGGAAAAACAGAAAGACCGGATCAAGAAAATGAAGAGCATGATAAAAAAGAGAAAAGAAAAACATAAGGAACGAATTGAGAAGCTTGAGATCCAGATAGACCTAGCGCAAAAAACAAGGGATTACAATTTAGGAACATCACTTCGAAATTATATTGATCCAAGAATTTTCAAAACTTGGACTGATGAAGTTGGTGCTGAATGGGAAAAACTATACACTTCTGCACTTTATGCCGGGGTAGCTCAGCCTGGCCTAGAGTGCCAGTCTCTCCAAAGAAGGCAATACTCATAATCTGGAGGTCGTGGGTTCGAAACCCACCCCCGGCATTACATTCTGAGTAAAATTAGATAGCGTTAAATTAGTTTTTTTACGATTGAATGCAAATGCCTGAATTAGATGAATTTGCTGAGGCGTTAATGGATCAGATTTCTGTTGAAATTAATGAAGAAAAAGAGATAGCAGAACTTTCAAAAAGGATCAATGAAGATAGAAACTTTACGATAGAATTTGAAAATATTGAAAACATATCCCAAAAATTATTTCCAAATTTAATACAAAAAGTAAATGAATACACAGGTTTAGAAGTTTCCAATAACTTATCTATAGAGTACTTAGAGCTTGATGAATTCAAGAGGCTTAAAGGAAAAAAAGTGTTCACAGAGAATGCTAGAAAATTTGTAGATATGTTGTTTGATGCTGTTTCAAAAAATGATCTGAAAGCAATTGCAGATGTTATCAAGGAAGATATTGCAAAATTCTTGGTTTATTCTACTTATGCAAAATCGTATATTTCTAAAATATCTACAACATATGGTGATTATCTTGATTCCAAGATCTATCTTAACAAGTTTATCTTAGATGATTATCCAAAAATAATTCTATACAAACATGGTGCACCCTACGAACCAAATGCAGAATCCGTAAAATCTGGTTATATTGGAGCATTGAAGATGACTATTTTGGAAGAGATTATTCATTCACTACAAGATAACCTTCATAGATTAAACAGGCAGGCAGTTATGCAAGTAAATGTAATAAACGAAGAACTGGCAAAAACGATATTAGGGTTAGATGACAAAATTGCTACCAAATTAACTGAATACTTACTATTGCAACTTGTACCTGATGACTTCAAGGTTGCAAAAAGAGCAAATTTGTTTTTTATGCTAAACCCAGACAATTTTATCACCAATGTTATGGGACCAGATGTAATGACATACACTAATGTTGAAATTGACCCAAAGATCTCAGAGATCATCCCTTCATTACAAGAAATTTACCAAAGATGGCTGAAGCCAATCCAAGATCAACATGCAGCGTTTACTATTATGGAGGGTATGGCTGAATTTATAGTACAACAAATACTAAAAGATGATTCAGACTTTCAAAATTATCTTACATCGTTTGTTGGCACTAATTATTCTGCTTACAGTGTAAAAAAGAGCACTGGAAAAGAATTCACCAAGTTCTTATTTGATAAATTTGGCAAGGATGCTTTTGTGAAACTACTAACAAACCCTCCAAACACACGGGAATTAAAAAATCCACAACTATATCTAAATAGAGATAGATAGTACTTTATTTATTGACTGGGAAAAAATTTGATCCCATTATTATGGAATGGATTTCTTTTTCACGAAATCCAAACCATAATTTAATCGAAAAATGCCTAAAGATAGCACAAATTTTGGAGTATCCTGAGCTGGATATATCAAAATACATTGAAAAAATAAATGAAATCGGTAATTCGTTGAAGTTGAAGATTTCTAATATTAAAAACCCTACATATCTTATCTCTGTTCTTAATGAACATTTTTTTGACAGTTACGGCTTCAACGGAAATAACGAGGATTACTACGATCCGGGAAATAATTTTCTAAACATAGTTCTTGACAAAATGACCGGTATCCCGATTACTCTTTCTATCATATATTCTCAAGTTGCAAAGAAAATAGGACTTGACCTAAAAATTGTTGGGTTTCCTGGGCATGTAGTTGTAAAATATGGAAAAGAAATAATTTTAGATCCATTCTTTCGTGGAAGATTGCTTTCAATCGAGGATTTAGAAGAGATTCTGTATAGAAATTTTGGAGAGGATATAGAGTTTATTCCTGAATATCTAAATGAAGCAACAACTGATCAGGTTTTGATCAGATTATTAAGAAATCTAAAAAATGCGTACACACAATCGTATGCGTATGATAAGGCTATTAGATGTACTAATATGATTTTAGGAATTCAACCAGAATCTGCTGAAGAAATACGTGACAAGGGCATATTAGAAGAACGGCTTTTGCATTATGATGAAGCTTTACCTTTACTCAACAAGTATCTGGAATTAGAACCAGATGCGGAAGATGTAGATTTTATTCTAGAACTAATTAAAAGTGTAAGAGAAAAATCTAGTCAATCATAGAAGATACATCAGTACCTTTCCTTATCATTTTGATTTCATGGCGTGCTATTTTGTTTCGCATAGCATTTTTTAGAAAATCTAATTCATTTCTTAGTGAAGCCACTTCATCTTCGAGATGTGCTATTCTTTCATAAACTGTTTCAGCTGTATCAGATTTTGACATAACATGAAAAATAGAAAAGACCTTAAAAAGCTATGGGTATAATCTATATGTAATTTCTATAGGTCAAATTCTTGATTGCATGAAGGACACTTAGCTCTCTCCTTACCAATTTGACCAATGATAAAGATCCTGCCAATAGTTTTACATTCTGGACACATACCAGTAGTCACATTTTTTGGACCAGACTTGATAATTTTTTGTGTTTTTCGTCTGGTCATTATAAAAAATTATGTAATTCATACTTTTAAGTTTACTTAAAAAGCGCGGGGAGAGGGATTTGAACCCACGAGTTCTTGCGAACATAGGATTAGCAATCCTACGCCCTACCAAGCTAGGCGATCCCCGCCTATGTGATGCTAAATGAATTCAGTTAATTAGTATAACGTGAATAAACAATAATACATAGAGAATCTAAAATTTTTAATTTAGAACTATTGCAAAAAAGTAAATTCAATTTTCTGTAGATTGAGTATAATTTTTCACAATATCTCGCAATTGCATTCTTTTACCTCCAACAATTTTTAGGTCAACGCGAAATGTTCCATTGTCAACGTTTACTATATTGTACGAATTTTCAAAGAAACCACGAACTCTTTCTGAAGAGGTAGTACCCGCATTTGCAATTGATAATGTATTAAAATCCCAAATCCATGGTCTATGTTTATGCCCACATAAAACTAGGCTTACATTAGAATCTAGAACAGTACGTAACACATCACCTGCATCAATAACGGTTAATCTATCAGA
>LUMJ01000978.1_pt1 | contig 11334 bp, 11 predicted proteins | sample 729631 | NCBI WGS metagenome assembly LUMJ01 (sample SAMN03860266, study PRJNA289734) | marine metagenome | biome: seawater column; feature: ocean; material: water; isolation source: Red Sea water column Station 22 - depth 500m | place: Saudi Arabia: Red Sea | collected 2011-10-15 | depth 500 m | reverse complement strand
CCGTTGGTTGAGCCCAACACACCCAGTTTTATTTTATTGGCCACAGAGATTACAGAGTCTTTAAAAAAATGATTAATCTAATTTTCATCTCTGTGTGCTCTGTGGCTATCCGCGCAATTCATTCATATGCTCAATGCGCTTTTGAACAACCGCATCCGTCCCGATATCTGTTCGATGAAATAGCGGCCCCTTCACTGCAGATACTTCTTTTTCTGTCATGGCTTCCGCTTCAAAAATGGAATCAGCCATTCCCACTACAGCCACAGTGCGGCTCCCCGCTTCTATCAATTGGCCATCTTGAATATCCACGGACGCATAAAACAACCCATCTGGATTTGAAATGCCGGACACATCAATGGGTTCGCCTTTTATGGGATTGTCCGGATAACCTTCCGGCACGGCATATTTGCACACGGTTGCCTTGTTGGCAAACCGAACATCCGATTGATCAAGGGTGCCATCCGCAATAGCAAGACATATATCAATAAAATCTGATTCCAGAAGGGAAAGCACATTCATGGCTTCTGGATCGCCCAATCGAGCATTATATTCGATGAGTTTCACCCCATTGGCTGTTGCCATGAAACCACCGTAGAGCACACCTGTGTAGCCTTCGCCAAATTTATCTTTCAGCGCTTTTGCCGTGGCAAAATTAATGGCATGTGCTTCCGCAATATCTGATTCATTTAAAAAAGGAAGCGAATGGTTCGCATCGGAATACGTGCCCATCCCACCGGTGTTGGGGCCAGTATCTCCTTCATAAGCCCGCTTATGATCTTGGACTGCGGGCATGTGTTTTAAGTTATTCCCATCGCAGAAACTCATGAGAGAAAACTCCTGCCCCACAAATTTTTCTTCAATCACAAATTCACCATCGCTGTCCACCAATTCTTGGCAGTAAGCCAGGGCTTCTTCGTGCGAATGCAAATGATCGCCCGCCACTTTCACACCCTTGCCGCCCATGAGTCCGTCATACTTCACCACGTAGTTTTCACCCAATTCACTTAAGAAATCGGCGACGCCGTCCATGGATGAAAACGGCTGATACTTCGGACCGCCGGGGATGCTATATGCTTTGAGTAAATCTCGCGTGAATGCTTTGGATGTTTCCAGCTGTGCTAAGTCTTTTTTAGGTCCCACAGCTTTTATACCCCCACTCCACAGCGCATCAGCTACGCCATTTGCTAACGGGTTTTCCGGTCCAATGATGGCCATCGTTGCGGTAATCTCCTGAGCATAACTCACCACAAAATCGGGGTCGTTGATGTTGCCAACAGTGAGTTCATCGCAGAGCTCTGCAATACCCGGATTCATATTGGATGCGAGACAGTAAATTTCTTTGTCTTGGTCTGATTTGTCTAATGCTCGAACAATGGCATGCTCTCGGGCGCCAGAACCAATCACCAGTATATTATATCCAAACATCATTATCTGCGGTTAAGCCGCCGCCCGCATTTCCCGTATTCGTTACACCCTTAGGCTCTATAATCATGATTCGGCATTCGTTTTGAGCGGATGGTTTATGTTCAACCCCTTTTGGAACAACAATCATTTCGCCTTTTCTAAGTGTTACACTTTTATCGCGGAATTCGATGGTAAGTTCTCCATCGAGCACAATGAATGTTTCGTCCGTATCATCATGGGCATGCCAAACAAATTCACCCTCAACCTTTACCAATTTGAATTGATAATCATTCATCTCGGCGATCACCTTTGGTGCCCAGTGATCGGAAAATTTACCGAACTTCTCAGACAGCTTTACAGGTTCCATTGATTAATAATCGGTGTTGGTATTGTAAAACATGAATGACCAAAAGTCAGCGGCGCCTTCAATTCTTTTGGATGTCGGCATCCCCGCTCCATGTCCCGCCTTGGTTTCAATCCTAATAAGCAGTGGATTGGGATTATGGCGGTTTTTATCCTGAAGCTCCGCCGCATATTTAAAGGAATGCGCCGGCACGACGCGGTCATCGTGGTCTGCGGTGGTCACCATGGTGGCGGGATAATTTCCGTTTTCAATAATGTTGTGCAAAGGTGAATATCCGTAAAGATTCGAGAAATGTTCCTCTTCATCCGAGCTTCCGTATTCCACGGCCCACGCCCAGCCGATGGTAAACCTGTGATAGCGCAGCATATCCATAACGCCAACCGCAGGAAAGGCAACCGCGGATAAATCCGGACGCTGGTTAATTACAGCGCCGATCAATAGTCCACCGTTGGATCTGCCGCTGACGGCAAGCTTTTCTCTGCGGGTATAGTTGTTTTCAACGAGATAATCGGCTGCTGCTATGAAGTCGTCGAACACATTTTGTTTGTTGTGAAGCCTGCCGCCTTCATGCCACGCTTCGCCGTATTCCCTGCCGCCGCGGATGTTGGCATTTACAAAAATTCCGCCCGCTTCCAATAGAACCATTCGGCTGATGCTGAATCCCGGTGTGCGGCTGATGTTAAACCCGCCGTAGCCGTACAACAGCGTCGGCGCAGATCCATCCATCCTGAGACCCTTTTTATGGGTAATGAACATCGGAATCATCGTGCCGTCTTTGCTTGGATAAAATATCTGGTTTGTTTCAAAGGCATCAAAATCAATATTGATCTCAGCTTGTTTGTATAATTCTGATTTGCCTGTTTTTACATCGTATCGGAAAATGGTTGGCGGATAATATCTTTCCAGTTTTCTTTTTCAGGATGATTAGGATCAATTTCCACGAGCCGCAGATTCTTAGCGTCGCGGTTGGTAACCACCAGCAGATTTGCCCCGCGCGTTCCAATAACGAAATGCTCATCAACAAAGTCGGGAATAATGTCTATGAACGCACTTTCCGGCTTATTCAGTGGCTTTACCGCAAGTGAATTTCCATGGGTGCCCTTGGTACGGTAAAGAACAAGATACTGCTCATCGTAGGTAACGCCTGCATAATTGCTGATCTTCGGGTTTGCAGAATCTTCAAAGATCAGAACATCGTCAGACTGATCTGTACCCAGCGCGTGGTAATAAATTTTGGAATTTTCATTTGATGCATCTAGCACATCTTCTTCGCTCGGCGTCGGAAACCGCGAATAATAAAACCCGTCACCGGCCCAGCTCATCCCAGAAAATTTGATCCATGTCAGGTGGTCTTTAAGGTCTTTCTTTGTTGTCAGATCCCGGATAAAAAATTCCCGCCAATCTGATCCGGACACACTTTTTGAATATCCCATATATCGGCCGTCTTTCCTGAAGTAGGTGCCGGGAAGCGCCACCGTACCGTCCTCAGAAAATGTATTTGGATCAATAATAATGGTTTCATCGCCGCCAAGCTCGTCAGCGGAAAAAAGCACCGACTGATTCTGCAGGCCGTCGTTTTTATAATAATAGTATTTATCGGCAACAATGAACGGCGCGCTTACTTTTTCGTAATCCCAGATTTCCGTAAGCCTTTCTTTTATCTATTCCCTGAAAGGAATGTTTTCGAGGTAGCCGAATGTGACCTCATTTTGTGCTTTTACCCACACAGCAGTTTCTTCGCTGTTGTCATCCTCCAACCATCGGTACGGATCTGTGACCTGTGTGCCGAAGTAATCGTCAATAATATTTGTATCCTTCCTGGTTTCCGGATAATGTAGCTGCGGCGGCACGCCGCAGGACGATAAATAAAAAAGAAGAATGGATGGCAAGAGTATGTTTATTCGTCTCATAAAATTCACCTTTTTAATTTGTTGTGTGTCCCAGCATAAACCGCTGACTCACTATTCAAATTATATCGAGCATTAGCTGTTCCCTAATGACGTGATAATTAACCTCACGGGTTATAGCGCGCAAGGCCCCGGCCGGTTACATACCACTGACCATTTACTTTCTTGGAATGCGTAGGTTCGAAATCTATAGCTTTAACCAAGCTAATGGTTTCACCCCCATCCGAAGTCGAATAGATGTTTTCTGATTCAAAAAAAAACACATCCTCCGAAGAGACAGACACAATACTAACCACCAATTTTTCATTTAATTGAGGAATAGGTCTTGTTTCGAATGATTTCCAGCCATCATCGGTTACGCACAATTGAGGATTTAAATCCGGGCTTTCGGTGGGATACGTAATGGCCAAGCCTAAATCCTGGTCGTACATCTCATAGGTGGTGAGATTTGAAGCGTCCAAAACGGTGGTCCACAAACTGCCCTGGTCAGCAGATTCAAATATTCCCCCCTCATCATAGTTCAAATACCTGTTCGCATCGAATGCAATAAACTTCGGTGAGTTAGCGACCGAAAAATTTGTACTACAGTCCCAATTTCCCCCTCCGTCACGGCTTATGATATAATTCCCTGATTGAAACTGTGAAATTACAAGGGTCGATTCATCAATATCCACAATCTGTTGCGGTTGGGGAACATACCCACAGGATTCACTAAGATTGATGTCGAAATTATCCCAAGTTAGCCCTCGAGAATTTATGAAACCAACACAAATAGGTACGCCATTCTCAATAGAAATGTCATCATTTAAAACAATATCCTTCCAATTGATTCCATCATCTTGGGATGAAGCGAAAATGAAATCACCGTCTTTTAGACCTGTGATGTATAACATATTCCCAAAACCGGCTATATTGTATATATATGTGTAATCGCCATTGATAGTCTCCCAATTTTCTGCTGGGTCCAAATTGATATCATCATCAGATGCACAAGAAATAAATAGGGCCAAAAAGACTGACGCAATAAGAGACATTCTCTTTTTCATAATATGCAATTTAATTTTACAAGCGTCATAACGACTTTGCAGCTAACCCCCATTACGGTCGTTTAGACGCATGGCTTCCATTTCAACAACCTTGGCTTCATCAATATCTTTGGCAACGTAATTGCCATCAAGGCAGGCCATGCATGGGCGGTCAATATAATGCTCTCCTCTTCGTGTTACAGCCTCAACAAGGTCATCAATGGTCTGATAAAGCAAGGCATCTACTTCCATATATGCTTCAATCTCATCTTCCGTCATATTACCCGCAATCAGTTCGCCTTTTGTGGGCATATCCACACCGTAGAAGCAGGGAGATTTCACCGGCGGACAGGCTACAGCAAAATAGACCTCTTTGGCACCAAAGTCCTTTAACATTCGAACAATTTCCCGGCTGGTATTTCCCCGGACGATACTGTCATCCATGATCAAGACCTTTTTATCGCGGATTTCTAATTCCTGGGGTACCAGCTTGTATTTTACGGATTTTTTTCGTTCCGCCTGACCGGGCATAATGAAGGTTCGGCCGATGAATGTGTTTTTATACAGTCCTTCTGAATAACGGACGCCCAGCTCATGGGCAAAAGATAGAGCTGCCGTATTGGCCGTACTTGGAGCCGGGATGATAATATCCGGTGTTTTATCGGGATGTTTTTTCTGCCACGCGTCCGCCAGGTTTTGCCCCATCCGCAGGCGTGCCCGGTACACACTTACATCATTTAGGGTGCTGTCGGGGCGGGCGAAATATACATATTCAAAAATGCAGGGATTGAATTCCTTCTTTACAAGGCGCTTGCTGAATATCTTTCCGCTTTCATCCACGTAAATGAGTTCACCGGGCAGGACGGTTCCTTTCGGTTCATATCCCATGGCGTAGAACATGGTATTTTCGGATGCGAAAATATAATCTTTACCGCCATTCCCGTTTGACCTGTCACCCCTTACAAGTGGCCGGATACCCTGGGGATCTCGAAAAACCACAAGCCCTTTGCCGATAATAATGGATGTTACGGAATAGGCACCCTTTACCCGATCAAAAATGTTTTGAACCGCTTCACAGAGTAAATCAAAAAACTCTTCACTGGTCTGAGGTGGCACATCCTGATGCAACTCGTCAGCGAACAAATGCAAAAGTACTTCCGAATCGCTGGTTGTATTTAGGTAGCGCGTTTCCGTTTTGGTCACTTCTGAAGCCAGTTCCTCGTAATTGGTCAAATTGCCGTTATGGGCCAGGGCAATACCGTAGGGCACGGATGTCCAAAAAGGCTGCACCTCTCCATGGCTGAACCCACCATGGGTAGGGTAGCGGTTGTGGGAAATACCGATATTGCCCGTAAGCAGTTTTATGTTTTCATTGTTGAAAATTTCTTTGGCCAACCCCATTCCTTTTTCTTTGTGCATCCGGTCGTCATAGGTCATAATGCCGGCGGCGTCTTGTCCTCGATGCTGCAGATGAATAATGCTGTCATAGAGCTCGGCGGCCACAGGTTTATGAGAAAATATTCCGGCAATGCCGCACATTAGATCAGGTCTACCAGTTTAGGGGCAATCCCCACATATGATTTGGGGGATAAAGTCAACAATGTATCCTTGTCTTTTTTAGATATTTTCAGCCCCGCTACAAATTCTGCCATGGATGTTTTATCAATGGACTGTCCGCGAGTCAAGGCTTTCAGTTGTTCGTAGGCATCTTCTTTTCCGCTTTTCCGCAGGATGGTCTGGACCGCTTCCGACAACACTTCCCATTGGTTGTCCAATTCATTTTCCATCTGGACTTTATTAATGGTAATCCTGCCCAATCCCTTTAAAATATTTTTAAGCGCCAGATAGGAATGCCCCAACGCCACACCCTGATTGCGGAGAGTGGTGGAATCGGTAAGATCGCGCTGCATTCTGGAAACGGGCAGCTTTACCGCTAGGTGATTCAACAGTGCATTGGCAATCCCTATGTTGCCTTCTGCATTCTCAAACTGAATGGGGTTGATCTTATGGGGCATGGTGGAAGAGCCCACTTCACCGGCTACTTTCTTTTGCCCTAGAATTCCACGACTGATGTAGGCCCACATATCCCGGCAGAGGTCGGTTAGGATGGAATTTACCCGAACCAGCTTATGGTAACTTTCTGCCGCCGAATCGTGGGGCTCTATCTGGGTTGTGAGCAGGTTCGGCTCAAGTCCCAAGGACTTAATGAATTTGGATGCAAACCGTGGCCAGTTGGTTTTTGGATAGGCAGCCGTATGGGCGGACCAGGTGCCAGTAGCTCCGCCGAATTTCCCCAACAGGGAATGAGATTTGATCTGATTGATCTGACGATCGAGCCGCCCGCAGAAGACAGCCAATTCTTTTCCGAAAGTGGTGGGGGTGGCAGTCTGGCCGTGGGTAAGCGCCAGCATGGGTACATTCTTGTATTTCCGGGCGAGCTTCTTCAGTTCTTTATTCACCGACTTTAGGGCCGGAAGGTAGACCTGTTTCAATCCGTCCTGCCACATGAGCGAATAGGAGAGGTTGTTTACATCTTCAGACGTCAGGGCAAAGTGAATCCATGGATGAAGGGATTTCTTGACCTTGCTTTGTATATAATATTCAATCGCTTTTACATCGTGGTTGGTGGTGGACTCAATATCCTTGACTTTTATAGCTGCGGCGTTGTTGAAGTTTACATAAATTTTCCGTAGGCGGGCCTGCCCATCTTGGGAAAAAGCTGACAGTTCTTTAATACTCTTTTCATCGCCGAGAGCGATGAGATATTCAATCTCCACTTTCAGGCGAAACTGCATGAGTGCAGATTCTGAAAAGTGTGCGGAAAGTTCCTTTACGCTATTTCCATAACGTCCATCAAGTGGTGAAATTGCATTAAGTTGGTTAGACACCAAAAATGCGTTTTACCGCCAATGCACAGTTCCCCGGATCGATCACGGTGAGCACCGGCGTATTGCTAGGCATCTGCAGTGTGGAGTGGATATTCACCAGCATGTCCGCTTTATCGGAAAATGGGGGGCAGCCTAATGTTGGGAATTCAGAATTCGCTGCCACAAATCCTGAAAGGGCATTGGATCGACCGGCAATGGTGATATAGACGATGTTTTTTTCACCTTTGTTGGCTTCCAAGATTTCCAGCACTTTCAACGGCTGTTTGTGTGCCGACGCTGCGTGCTGCTCCCACGCGATGCCGTAGTCGTCTAATTTGTCGGTGATCTTCTTTGCGTGTGGTTCGTCCGATGTGGAACCCATGATAATGACTGTTTTCATTTTACTCCCTTTTAGAGTGTTTGAGTTCTACGTGTTCTTGTGTTCACGTAGATACATGAACACCTTAACACTTACAGATATTGCTCTAAGTTTTCATTAATTCTTTCTTGAACCGGTTTGTCCGCATCGGGGAATGGGAATGACTTGCCGGTGATGGTCTCGTAGAGATAGATGTACCGGCTGGACAGTTCCGCCACCAACTCTTCCGGCGCGTCCGGCAATGTTTCATCGTTATAAGGATCGCAGTTGTCCACGAACCATAACCGAAGGAATTCCTTATCGATGTTCTGTGGCTCCTGCCCTGCGGCCATCCGATCATCGTAGGTTTCGGCGATCCAGTAGCGGCTTGAATCCGGCGTGTGAATCTCATCAATGAGGACAATGTTTCCATCGGTGTCCCGCCCCATTTCATACTTGGTGTCCACCAGAATCATGCCGTGCTCTGCCGCTTTCTGCTGACCGAAGGCAAAGAGCTCCAGCGCTTTCTGACTGCAGTAATCCCAGTCCTCCTGTGTCATCCACCCTTCGCTCACGATTTCCGGAGGCGCGATGGGGCGGTCGTGGTGCTCTTCCTTGGTGGTGGGGGTGAGCATGTTGGCGGCCAGTTGTTGGTTTTTCACCAAACCTTCAGGAAGCTCATTTCCGCAGTATTCTCGATCTCCATTGTTATAGACAGTCCAGAGTGATGTGCTGGTGCTGCCGGTGATATATCCGCGGACGACGAATTCGATGGGGAAGACATCGCATTTTTTCGCCAATGTTACATTGGGATCCGGGACGTCAATGACCTGATTCGGGATGATGTGCTCCGTCTGATCAAACCACCATGCGCTGGTGAGGTTCAGCACCTGTCCCTTGAACGGGATGGATGCCAGCACTCTGTCGAAAGCGCTCTGGCGATCGGTGGTAATCAGGGCAATCTTGTCACCCAGATCGTACTGATCCCGTACCTTTCCGGTTTTCTTAGATCCGCCGGAGAGAGTGGTTTTGGTTAACGTGTTGTTCAATTCCGCTTGGATGCGGCCTTTGTACTGTTTAGTTGATTCTATAGCATTCATGTGATAGTGGGTTGAATAGTATGTGTGTGTCTAAAATGTCCCGGGAAACTGTATCAATATTACCACCGTTTAGGGTAAGATTCCATCTGACACCGCGCTTCAAAAGACTGAGTTCTTCGATTTCGAACCGCTCCGTCAGCGATTCAAATTTCGCCCTGCCGTGCACATCTTCTTTCTGCCGCACCAGAAAAGAGACCGTGTTTTCAGTTCCACCCACATCGCTGATGAATTCCTTATTGGAATTGTAGAGTTCACCTGAAGCGTCAATCTTTTCCAGAACCGCCTCAGCACTTCCGTTTGTTCCGATCTCCCAGTGGGTCTGACGTGTCACCGCCACATCGAAGCCGAGCTTGTTGAGAGCACCTTCCACTGAAGCCGCCTCATTGTCTGTGATGATCATATCTATGACCCATTCTGTGGTGTCGCTGCGGGGGGCATAGTCCGTCACTTTATAGTGGGGGCGATCAAATAACAAGGTGTGATCGGTAACTGGATTGCCTAATTCAATAAACTCTTTCATGGATGAAAAAACGGCATCTCCCTGTTCCGTCCGCTCCGGATGGGGCATCATAGCCATGACGTTCCCCTGAGGATTGCACACAGCAGCCAGATTGTACGCAGAGCCGTTGGGGTTGGTGGGGAATTCATCCACCACTTCTCCAGCATCATTACAGTAGCGGTAAACGGTCTGCTCGTTGGTGATCATTTTTTCAAGAAGTGCATCAGGGATGATGAACCTCCCTTCGCCGTGAGCCAAAGGAATGATAATAGAATCACCAGTTTCCAAATGTCGCGTGAAGGCACAACGTTCCGATGGTGCGGACATTTTCAGGTTCGCCCATGTGTTGTAATAACCGACGCCCACCAGATGGCCACGTTTCACTCGCTTATTGTCGGTTAGGGCAACGCCGACACGATGGTCATCCAAACCCGGGACGAGCCCGCTCTCCACCAAAATTTGTGCCCCGTTGCAAATCCCCAAAACAGGTTTCCCTTTTTCAGCTTCAATCTTGATCTGCTCCATGATGGGATCAAGCGCCGCAATCACGCCGGCTCGGGAACGGTCTTCGTAGGCAAATCCTCCCACAATCACATAGCCGTCAAAATCGGACAGTTTTTCGGCCGGTTCATTCCATAAGAATTCCACAGGATTCAACCCCACACGGCGGCAGGCCATGAGCGTTTCGCGCTCCGTGTTAGAACCGGGGAATTGGATAATGGCTATATTATTTTCACTGTTCATGTCTTATCAGTGCTCACGTGTTCGGGTGAAAGTGTGTTTACGTGAACACACAAACACTTTAACACATTCAGAAATTTATTATCCAATTTTGACCCCTTTCCCGGAAAGAACGGTTCCAATTTCATATATAGGTGTGAGTTTATTTAACGCATCTTTCACGGAATTCACATCATTCGAATCCACGATAAAGACCATGCCGATGCCCATATTGAAGGCGCGATACATTTCATCTTCATCAACATCGCCAATGGATTGCATTGCATTAAAGACAGGCACGCTTGGCCAAGACCCTTTATGAATTTCTACACCGCATCCGTCCGGCAAAATCCGGGGGATATTTTCTACTAAACCGCCGCCGGTGATATGAGGGATGCCCTTGATATCAATCCCCGCCTCCAACGCAGCAAAAACGTGATTTGTATAATTGATGTGGGGTTCAAGCAGAGTGAGTCCAACGGATTTCTCCAATTCAGGGATAGTGTCATTCACATCATATCCACCAATCTCAAAAAAGAGCTTTCGAGCGAATGAATAACCGTTGGTGTGGAGTCCACTGGAAGGCAGTCCAAGAAGCACATCTCCCGGCTGGATTGTTTCGCCAGTGATGATCTTCTCCTTTTCTACCACACCGGTGATAACGCCCACAAGATCGTGCTCCCCCGGCAGATAGGTGTCGGGCATTTCTGCCGTTTCGCCCCCTACCAGGGAAACGCCCGTATCTCGGCAGGCATTAACCATTCCGGACACAATTTCTTTAATAACAGCCGGATCCAGTTTATCGTTTGCTATATAATCCAGAAAAGTGAGTGGCCGGGCACCCATGACCAAAATATCATTGGCGCAGGCGCTCAACAGGTCAATGCCAATAGCGTCAAATTTCCCCAGTTTTCTGGCGATGATGGTTTTCGTCCCAACGCCATCAATACTCTGGACCAAAACAGGATTTTCATGTTGTTCTAAAATGGGCTTCAGATCATAGAGCGAACCGAAACTGCCTAATCCGGTGAGCACATTGGACGTAAAGGTAGACTTCACCCCATCCTTGATGCGGTCCACAGCTTCGTTG
>LUMJ01001821.1_pt1 | contig 11338 bp, 12 predicted proteins | sample 729631 | NCBI WGS metagenome assembly LUMJ01 (sample SAMN03860266, study PRJNA289734) | marine metagenome | biome: seawater column; feature: ocean; material: water; isolation source: Red Sea water column Station 22 - depth 500m | place: Saudi Arabia: Red Sea | collected 2011-10-15 | depth 500 m | reverse complement strand
ACTCCACGACGAACGCCAACAGCCAGACGACGGCCCCGCCGCCGAGCAGCGCCCGCGCCGGCAGCCGCCGCAACGGGTACAGCACCATGGCGCAGGTGCCGTAGACGAGCAGGATGTCGCCGAACCAGAGGGCGCTGTGCGCCAGGCCGATGAGGAGCAGCAGGAGGTTGCGGACGTAGTGCACGCGCAACGCCGACCCGCCCCTGGCTTCGATGCGCTCGGTCACCAGCAGCACCCCGGCCCCGAACAGCATCGAGAACACCGCCATCATCTTGTTCAGCACGAACACCAGCAGGAACGCCATAAACGGTGCCCCCGCCGCTCCGACCACCAGGTCGTCAAACGACTGCTCGACCGCCCCGATGCCGTCCACGTCGAACAGGGTGATGTTGGCGCCGAGGATGCCGAGCAGGGCGAACCCCCGCAGCACGTCGATGGCGGCGATGCGGGAACCCTGCGCAACCGGTGTGGAACCACTCATGAGTCGGACCCTCGACCCCACTCCGCCACGTGGGCCGGCGCCCCCGTCCCCGCCGGGACCCGCTCATCGGGAACCGGCTCTCCGACCGCCAGTCCCAGCGGGATGAGTCCCGCCCAGGCCGGCTCGTCGAGGTCCTCGGGCTCGTCGACGGGCGGGCCACCCCGGACCTTCACCGACCACTCTTCGAGCGGCAGTGACAGCACGGTCGTCCCCCGGACCTCCTTGTCGGCGTTCGGCCGCAGGGCTGCCACCCGCCCCGGAATGACGAAGTCGGTGAGCAGGTCGAGGGCGGCCGCCTTCTCGGCATGGTCGGTGACCTCGGTCGCCGTCCCGAACACCACCACCGACCTGTAGTTCATCGAGTGGTTGAGGGCCGACCGGGCCAGTACCAGGGCATCGACCAGCGTCACCGTCACGCACACCTCGATGCCGCCCTTGGCGGTGCGCAGCAGGCGACTGGCCGGCGACCCGTGCAACAGGAGCCGCTCGCCCTGCCGCGCGTAGAGCATGGGGATCACCACCGGGTGGGGCGCCCCACCCACCTCGGAGACCAGCCCCACGTGGGCCAGCAGCCCCTCGTCGAGGATCGCGTCGCGTTCGACGGGGTCGGTGACCGCCCGGTCACCCTTCCGGTGCAGCGTGGTCCGCTCGGACATGGCCCGTTCCCTCTCTGCTCCCGCGCCGTCGCGGATCTCGTCGGGGAACTCCTCAGCCGGCCGGCGCCAGCAGGTAGTCACCCCGCTTGTCGTCCCAGGCCATCGCCACGAGATCCCGTGCCGCTGCAGCCTTGCAGAACTGCAGGAAGCCACCATAGCCAAGGGCCCGCTCGTTGAAGTCGGCGTCCTGGCGGCGGATCTCGGTCTTGAGTCCGGACATGGCGGCGCCCTTCTTCCCCGCCTCGCCCACGACGGCGACCAGCAGGTCGAACGCCGCCTGCGCCGGCCCGCCGCCGGTGACCAGGTCGACCTCGGGGTCGCGCTTGGTTCCCGACAACTCGACCACCTGCCGCTCGGACAGGTGGCGCAACAACTCGGTGAAGCCGCGGAAGCCGTGGTCTGACTCGACGAAGGTGGGATCGATCCGTTGGATGGCCCGCTTGAGCGTCGACGCCCGCACGTCCTCGCCGGAACCCTGCATCCCGACCAGCGTCGAGATCACCAGCTCGTCGAGGCTGGGCGGCGGCGCGTCGGCCTCATCGTCGCCCGCCCTCTCCGGCGCCTCGCGCACTGCCTCGACGCCCTCCAGGCTGTCGTAGAAGAGGAACTCGTCGCAGGCCGGCGGCAGCAGCTTGGAGGTGGAGTCGCGCACCCCGATGCCGATCACCCGTCGATCCAACTCCCGGAGCTTCTGCACCAGCGGCGTGAAGTCGCTGTCGCCGGTGCACAGCACGATCGTCGTCACGAAGTCGCGTTCGAAGGCCAGTTCCAGGGCGTCGACCACCATCTTGATGTCAGCGGCGTTCTTGCGACTCGCACCCATCCGCTGCGGGATCTCGATCAGTTCGACCTGGTGGCGTGTGAGGTGCCGGCGGTCGTCGTCGAACCCCGACCAGTCGGCGTAGGCCCGTCGGTACACAACACGCCCCCGTTCGGCCATGGCCCGGGCGATCGGCCCGAAGTCGAAGCGCTTCAGGCCCAGGTTGTCCCGAGCCCCGATGGCCAGATTCTCGTAGTCGACGAAGACGCCGATGCGCTCCTCGGCGCTGTCCGCTCGCATGGGCCCAGCATCGCACGGATGCGGGTCACCCGCGAGCCGGCGTTCCCGTCCGAGGGTCGAGCCGGACTCAGTGGTCTCCGGGGAGGACCTCGCACCCCTCGGGAGACCTGCTGTAGTCGCCGAGCTCGGCGCCGAAGAGCACCAGCTCGACCTGCAGCCCCGAGGCGTCGTCGAGGGTGCCGGCGGTGATCGAGAGACGATCAGCCTTGTCGGTGGCCGCCCAGAACAGCAGCGAACCACACGACGTGCAGAAGCCGTACCGGGTCTCCGGCGTGCGCTCGAACCACGACAGCCCCGCGTCGGCCTCGAAGGACACGTCGGGCAGTGGATGATCTGGCGGACCGGCCCGTCGATGCGGTAGCGAACGCCACCGCAGTCGCAGCCGCCGGTCCTGTTCTCGGGGCTGGTCGTCTCGTCCATCCGCGCACTCTCGCGCGCTGCGAGCCTTCCGCTACAACCGGGTTGCCAACACCTCGGCCCGCCCGGTGGACTACGCCGATGCCATACCAGCTCGCCGCCCTCCTCGCCGCCACGGCCTGGGCGTGCTCGAGCCTCATCGCCGCCGAGCCGGTCCGTCGACTGGGCGGCCCCCGCTGGTGCCGGATCCGGATGCTGTGGGTCTGCGCCATGCTCACGGCCTGGGCGACCCTGAAGGGCGGCTGGGCCAGCATCGACACCGGCGACCTCGGCCTGCTGGCCCTCTCGGGGATGGTGGGCATCTTCGTGGGCGACGCCGGCCTGTTCATCGCCATGTCCCGCATCGGACCCCGCCGGACCTCCGTGCTGTTCACCACCAACACGCCGATGGCCGCACTCGGCGGCGTCTTCCTCTTCCACGAGTCGTTCACCGCCTGGTCGCTGATCGGTGCCACCCTGACCGTCCTCGGGGTCATGCTGGCCATCAACTTCGGTTCCGGCCGGGGCATCCCGTCCGACGGGGGTCACCTGGGCCACCGTGGGCGCCGTCGGACAGGCCGCCGGCGTGCTCGCCGCCAAGCCGATCCTCGACGCCGGTGCCGACACGATCGCCGTGGCCGCCACCCGCGCCCTGCTGGCCACCGCCGCCATGTGGGCGGTGTACCGCCCCACCGACAGGCTCGTCCGCTCCGACTCCAGCGCACCGATCCGTCGCACGGACCACTGGCGCTTCGCCGCCAGCGGCCTCGTCGCCATGGTCGTCGGCATGACCCTGCTCCTGTACGCCCTCGCCAACGGCGACACCGGCGTGGCGACCATCCTCTCGGGGACCACCCCGGTCCTGCTGCTCCCGATCCTGTGGGCCAGGACCCGGCAGCCACCGTCTCCCGGCGCCTGGTTCGGCGCCGGCCTCACGGTCGTCGGCACGGCACTCCTCGTCTGAGCCCGCGACCTCCCCCTGACACCTCTCCGCAGCGAGGCTCGGCGCTAGCCTGCGCGTGCCGCTCCGGCGGACGGCGCACGAGACCCGAAAGGAACGCGACATGACGTCATCGCTCGAGGCACGCGTGGTCATCGTGACCGGTGCCGGGAAGGGAATCGGACGAGCCATCGCCGAACGCTTCGCCGGCGAAGGCGCCAGGGTCGTGGTCAACGACGTCGACGAGGCCACCGCCAGCGAAGTGGCCGACGGGATCACCGCCGCAGGCGGCACGGCCACGGCGGCCGTCGCCGACGTCTCGGACGCCGCCCAGGTCGACGCCATGTTCGACGCCACGCTCGCCGCCCACGGCACCGTCGACGTGCTCGTCAACAACGCCGGCCTGGTCAGCCCGATGTTGCACTTCCTCGAGGCCGACGAGGCCTGGTGGCGCCACATCATCGACGTCAACCTCACCGGGCACTTCCTCACCTCGCGCCGGGCCGCCCGCATCATGGCCGAACAGGGCGGCGGCGTGATCCTCCACATGTCGTCAGGCGGCGCCACCCGCGCCCACCGGGCGTTCGCCGCCTACGACGCCTCCAAGGGCGGCATCGAGGCCCTCACCCGGGCCATGGCCCTCGACCTCGGGCCCTACGGGATCCGGGTCTGCGCCCTCGTGCCGGGCTCCATCGACACCGAGGGCATGGACGAAGAGGCCCGCCGCCTCCGCGGCGAGAACATCCCCCTCGGCCGACCCGGCGACCCCGACGACATGGCCGGACCCGCCATCTTCCTCGCCTCCGACGACGCCCGCTACGTCACCGGCATCACGCTGCGGGTGGACGGCGGCATGCTGGCCCAGCAGCGCTCGGCGACCGTCGACATCATGCCGCCCAGCGGCTTCCCCTCCCTCGACTCGCTCGACTAGCCCCGGTTTCGGCCAGCTCGACGGTCAACAGACGGCGAACAGGGCAGCACGAGCCATGCGCATCGGCGCCGACATCGGCGGCACCTTCACCGACGTCGTCCTCGAGGACGGCGACCGGCAGTTCTCCACCAAGGTGCTCACCACCTACGACGCCCCCGAACGCGGCGTGCTCGACGGGATGCTACGAGTGCTGGCCGAAGCGGGCGTCGACGCCACCGTGCTCACCAGCGTCATCCACGGCACCACGCTGGCCACCAACGCCCTCATCAACCGCACCGGCGCCCGGACGGCGTTCATCACGACCGCCGGCTTCCGCGACGTCGTGGAGATGCGCACCGAGAGCCGCTTCGAGCAGTACGACCTGAACCTGGTGCTCCCCACCCCGCTGGTCGACCGGCGCCACCGCCACGTCGTGCCGGAGCGCCTGGCGGCCGACGGGTCGGTGCTCCTCCCGCTGGACGAGGCCGAGGCATCGACCCTCATCGACCAGTTGGCTGCCGGAACCGACGACGGACCCTACGAGGCCGTCGCCATCGGCCTCCTGCACGGCTACCGCAACGGCGCACACGAGCGGCGGTTGCGCGACCTGCTCGCCGACCGGTTGCCCGACGTGCCCGTGTCGATCTCCTCGGAGGTGGCCGCCCAGCTGCGGGAGTTCGAGCGCTTCAACACGGTCTGCGCCAACGCCTACCTCCAACCCCTCATGGCCGGTTACCTGCACCGGCTCGAGGCCGCCCTGGCGGACGCGGGCGCCACCTGCCCGCTGCACCTGATCCACTCCGGGGGCGGGCTGCTCGACGTCGACACCGCCGCCCGCTACCCGGTCCGGCTGCTGGAATCGGGGCCGGCCGGCGGCGCCATCTTCGCCGCCCACCTGGCCGAGCGCCACGGCCTCGACGCCGTGCTCTCGTACGACATGGGCGGCACGACCGCCAAGATCTGCCTGATCGAGGACCAGACGCCCCGGACGGCCAAGACCTTCGAGGTGGCCCGCACCCAGCGCTTCACCAAGGGCAGCGGCATGCCGGTCGCCATCCCCGTCATCGAGATGATCGAAATCGGCGCCGGCGGTGGCTCCATCGCCGCCGTCGACGGCCTCGGCCAGATCCGCGTCGGGCCGATGAGTGCCGGCTCCGAGCCGGGACCGGCCGCCTACGGCCTGGGCGGCACCGACCCGACCGTCTCCGACGCCAACCTGGTACTCGGCCGTCTCTCCCCCGACACCTTCGGCGCGCCCGGCATCGACCTGTCGCCCGACGCCGCCGCGACCGCCCTCCTCGACGGCATCGGCAACCGCCTCGGCCTGGACGCCACGACGTCGGCGATCGGCGTGGCCGAGGTGGTCGACGAGAACATGGCCAACGCGGCACGCGTCCACGCTGTCGAGAACGGCAAGGACGTCGCCAGGTTCACGATGATCGCCTTCGGCGGCGGCGCCCCCCTCCACGCCGGTCGGCTCTGCGACAAGCTCGACATCGACGCCGTGCTGATTCCACCCGGGGCCGGGGTGGGCTCGGCCATCGGCTTCCTGCGTGCCCCCTTCGCCTACGAGGCGGTCCGCAGCGCCTACATGCGTTACGCCGGTCAGGGCTGGGAGATCCCCGTCCGGCTGGGCGACGGGGTCCTCGCAGCCGAGCTGGCAGACCGCTTCGAGGCCGCGTACACCACCTTCTTCGGCCGCCCCATCGACGGGCTGCGCATCGAGGCCGTCAGCTGGTCGGTCCGCGTCGCGACGCCACGTCCGCCGGTCGACCCCGTCGAACCCGTCACGGTCCGTCGGGACGTCACCTCGGACCGGATCCGGCCGATCCACGACGCCGCCACCGGGACTGTCGAGGAGGCCATCGTGGTCGACCGCGACGACCTCGAACCGGGTGACCGGGTCACCGGTCCGGCCGTCGTGGCCGAGGAGCAGACCACCACCTGGCTCTCGGCCGGCCAGGCAGCCGTCCTCCAGGCCGACGGCTGCCTGCTGGTCACCCGCGGCACGACAAGTGGGGCCTCGGCATGAGCGACCTCCGCAACCAGGTCGTCTGGAACCGCCTGATCTCGATCGTCGAGGAACAGGCCCTCACGCTGGTCCGGATCGCCTTCAGCACCAGTGTGCGCGAGGCCGGCGACCTGTCGGCCGGCGTGTTCGACGCCGACGGCCGCATGGTCGCCCAGGCCGTCACCGGTACGCCGGGACACGTCAACACCATGGCGGCGGCGGTCGGAAACTTCATCGAGGACATCGGCCGCGACCGCATCTTCGAGGGCGACGCCTACGTCACGAACGACCCGTGGAAGGGCACCGGCCACCTCCACGACTTCACCGTCGTCACCCCGACGTTCCGTGCATCATGAAGTTCGCCGAACGCGGCGACGTCAACCGCGACCTCGTGAACATCGTCCGACACAATGTCCGGGAGGCCGACCAGGTCGTCGGCGACCTCCACTCCCTCGCCGCCTGCAACGACACCGGCCGGCGACGACTCGATGCCATGCTCGACGAGTTCGGCCTCGATGACCTCGACGGCATTGCCGCCTTCGTGTTCGAACGCACCCGGGCCGCCACCCTCGAGGCGGTCGCCCGCCTGCCCCACGGCACCTACTCCAACGAGATGCGCGTCGACGGCTACAACGACACCGTCGTCCTGGCGGTGACCCTCACCGTCGATGCCGACGGCGCCCACGCCGACTTCACCGGCTCGTCTCCCACCTGCCCCTACGGCATCAACGTGCCGATCGAGTACGCCCGCGCCTACCTCACCTACGCCATGCTCGTGGCACTCGCCCCCCGGATGCCCAGCAACCATGCCTCCCTCGAGCCGTTCACCGTCAGCGCTCCCGAGGGCTGCATCCTCAACGCCCGCCACCCCGACCCGGTGTCGGTCCGCCACGTCATCGGCCACTTCGTCACCGACCTCTGCCTGGGCGCCATCGCCGAGGCCCTCCCCGACGTCGTCCCGGCCGAGGGATCCGGGGCCCTCTGGAACTTCCACATCAGCGCCCGGCCGACCGAGCCCGGCAGCGGCCTGCCGCCGCGTGAGATCCTCATGTTCAACAGTGGCGGCACCGGCGCCCGACCCGCCCTCGACGGCCTCAGCGCCACCGCCTTCCCGAGTGGCGTGCGGACCATGTCGGTGGAGGCCACCGAGCAGGTGGGACCGATCGTCATCTGGCGCAAGGAGCTGCGGCCCGGCTCCGGCGGAAACGGCCGCCAACGGGGCGGCCTGGGGCAGGTCATCGAGTTGGGCCCCACCGAGGGCTACCACTTCGACTTCTCCGCCATGTTCGACCGTGTCGCCAACCCGGCCCGGGGCCGGAACGGCGGCGGCGACGGAGCGCCCGGCGCCGTCCACCTCGACGACGGCACGCCGTTCGACGCCAAGGGCGTGCAACGCGTCCCGGCCGGACGACGTCTGGTCCTGGAACTCCCCGGGGGCGGCGGCTTCGGCAACCCGGCCGAACGCGATCCGGCCGCTGCCCAGCGGGACGACGAGCAGGGCTACCTGGCGTGAGCGCACCGACAGCCGGCCACTATGACACTGTCATCGTCGGCGGCGCCGTCCACGGCAGTTCCGTGGCGTACTGGCTGTCCGAGAACCCCGACTACGACGGCACCGTGCTCGTCGTCGAGCCCGACCCCACCTATGAACGCTCCTCGACGACCCTCTCGGAGGCCAGTGTCCGCCACCAGTTCTCCAACCCGGTCAACATCGCCCTCTCGCAGTTCGCCACCGGCTTCTTCGCCGACTTCCACGCCAACGTCGAAGTGGGCGGCGAGGCGCCCGACCTGGCCTTCCGCGAGACCGGCTACCTGTTCCTCGCCACCGAGGAGGGCATGCCGACCATCCTCGAGAACCACGAGGTCCAGCGCTCCTGCGGCGTTGACGCCGCGGTCCTCAGCGTCGATGACCTGCGCCGGCGCTTCCCGTACCTCCACGTCGACGACCTGGCCGGAGCCAGCCTGGGCCTCCGCCACGAGGGCAACATCGACGCCCACGCGCTGCTACAGGGCTTCAGCCGCCGGGCCCGCCGCAACGGCGTCGAGTACCTCGCCGACCGCGTCGTCGGACTCCGCGTCGAGGGCGCCGAGGTCACCCATGTGGACCTGGCCGGCGGCGCCACGATCGGCTGCAACCGGGTCGTGAACTGCGCCGGTCCCCGGGGCGCCGTCGCCGCCGCCATGGCCGGCCTGGCCCTGCCGGTCGAGGCCAGGATCCGGTCCGTGTTCGTGTTCGACTGCCGTGAGCCGCTCGAGGGCCAGTTGCTCCCACTCACCATCGACCCGTCCGGACTGCACTTCCGCACCGACCCGCCCCACTATCTGGCCGGCATGACCCCGGACCCGGACACCGAGGTCGACTTCGCGGACTTTCGGGTTCGCCGGGAGGACTGGGAGGAACGCATCTGGCCGGCCCTCGCCCACCGGGTGCCCGCCTTCGAACGGATCGGCCTCACCCACACCTGGGCCGGCCACTACGCCTACAACACCCTCGACCAGAACGCCGTGGTGGGACCGGCCGACGACGTCCCGAACTTCTACTTCGCCAACGGCTTCAGCGGCCACGGCCTCCAGCAGAGCCCCGGTGTGGGTCGGGGACTCAGCGAGCTCATCACCTACGGCGAGTACCGCACCCTCGACCTGTCCGAGTTGGGCCACGACCGCATCGTGCGCGGCGAGCCGTTCCTCGAGAAGAACATCATCTGAACAGGCGCCGCCTCACCCACGGAGGCGTGCCAGAGCGGACGCCGGCCGAGGGCGGCAGACCTCAGCTCTCGCCGAGGAAGGCAGAGCGCATCTCCGGGTTCGCCATGAGTGCCTCGGCGGTGTCATCGAGGACCACCCGGCCGGTCTGGAGGACCCAGCCCCGATCGGCGATCGACAGCGCCATGTTGGCGTTCTGCTCGACCATGAAGATGGCCACGCCATCCTCGTTGTTGATCTGCTGGATCAACTCGAAGTTCTGCGGCACCAACGCGGGCGCCAGGCCCATCGACGGCTCGTCCATCAGCATCACCTTGGGGCGCGACATCAGTGCCCGCCCGATGGCGACCATCTGCTGCTCGCCGCCCGACAGGGTGCCGGACTTCTGGGCGAGGCGCTCCTTGACTCGGGGGAACAGGCCGTAGACGTATTCGAGGTCCTCCTCGATGCCTGCCTTGTCGTTGCGCAGGTAGGCGCCGAGCAGCAGGTTCTCCTTCACCGAGAGCCGCTTGAAGAGCCGCCGGTTCTCGGGCACCATCGTCACCCCGTTCGCCACCCGGTAGCTGGTGGGTTGGCCGTTGACGACCTCGCCGTCGAGGACGACCTCGCCGGACGTGGGGGCCACCATGCCCAGGAGCGTCTTGAGCGTCGTCGTCTTGCCGCTGGCGTTGCCGCCCAGCAGGCAGACCAACTCGCCCGGGTAGATGGACAGGTTGACGTCCTTGAGGATGTGGACGGCGCCGTAGTGCGTATTGACCTCGCGGAACTCGAGGAGCGCCGTGTCCCCGTCCTGGCCGGTGGTGTCTCCGGTCGCGCCGGGGCTCATGCTCTCGCTGTTCATGCCCCCGCCTCCACCGGACGGCCCAGGTAGGCCTCGATCACGTCCGGGTTGGTGGACACCTCGTCGTAGGAGCCCTGGGCGATCGGCACGCCGTGGTCGAGGACCACGACGCGGTCGGAAACGTCGCGCACGACCTTCATGTCGTGCTCGATCATCACGATGGTGAAGCCCCACTCGGTGCGCAGCTGGCCGATCAGGCCCGTCAGCTCGGCGGTCTCCATCGGGTTCATGCCGGCCACCGGCTCGTCCAGCAGCAGCAGCCGCGGCTTAGTGGCCATGGCCCGGGCGATCTCGAGGCGGCGCCGGTTGGCGTACGACAGCGCGAACGCCGGCTGCTCCATCCGGTAGCCGATCAGGCGGGAGCCGAAGAAGCCCAGCACCTCCTCGGCCCGCTTACGGATCTCGCGCTCCTCTTGCTTGAACGCCCTGGTCTGGAAGAGCGCACCGAACACCAGTTGGCTGGTACGGCAGTGCTGGCTGACCATCACGTTCTCGAGGATCGTCATGTTGGGGAAGAGCCGGACGTTCTGGAAGGTGCGGGCGATGCCGAGGCCGGTGACCTGGTGGGGGTCGAGGCCCAGCACGGACTCGCCCTCGAAGAGGATGTCGCCCTCGGCCGGCTCGACCAGGCCGGAGATGGTGTTGAAGAAGGTCGTCTTGCCGGCGCCGTTGGGGCCGATGACGCTGACGATCTCGCCCTCGTCGACGTGGAAGTTCAGGCCCGACAGGGCGTCCAGGCCACCGAAGGTGATCTTCAGGTCACGGATCTCGAGAAGGCTCATTGCTCCTCCCCTCCCCCGTCACCCACGGAGACCTCGTCGTCGCTGTCTAGCTTGTCGTCCTGCAGCCAGGCGTCCTGCAGGAACTCCTCCTGGTGAAGTTCGCGGCTACGACGGGCGCTGGGCACCAGTCCTTCCGGACGCTTCAGCATCATGAAGACGAGCAGGATCCCGTAGATGAGCAACTTGTAGTTCTGGAACTCCTGGAGGAGGCCCGGCTGCTTCGGCCCACCGAGCACCCCGATCAGGACGAACGAGCCGACCATGACGCCGGCGATGTTGCCCATGCCGCCCACGATCACCACCACGAGGATGATGATGGACACCAGGATCATGAACGAGGTCGGGAAGATCGAGCCGACCTTGGCGGCCAGCACGGCACCGCTGAACGAGGCCAGGACGGCACCCACCACGAAGGCCATCAGCTTGGCGTTCACCGTGTTGATGCCCATGGCCTCGGCCACCTGCTCGTCCTCGCGGATGGCCATCCAGGCCCGGCCGAGGCGGGACGCCTGGAGGCGCCACGAGGTGTAGATGGCGAGGGCGCAGAACACCAGCACC
>LUMJ01000436.1_pt1 | contig 11340 bp, 8 predicted proteins | sample 729631 | NCBI WGS metagenome assembly LUMJ01 (sample SAMN03860266, study PRJNA289734) | marine metagenome | biome: seawater column; feature: ocean; material: water; isolation source: Red Sea water column Station 22 - depth 500m | place: Saudi Arabia: Red Sea | collected 2011-10-15 | depth 500 m | reverse complement strand
AACCAGAGGTAACCAAGACACTACGGGGACACAGGATTCTGGTGAGGTTCTCAGTTTTGAATCTGACAGCTACGGCTTAAACCTTTCCTTCCAATGGGAAGTTGACATTTGGGGAAAAGCCTTAAACAGTCGCAGAGCTGCATACAAAGATTATACTTCAGCTGAATACGAATTAGCCTATCTGTCCTTTTCATTACTTACCCAATTTGTTCAGTCATACTATTTAACTGTTGAGGCTCGAAAACAATTTGATCTTTCACAGGAAACTGTTGCCGCCTTTGAAGAATTATTGGTTTTAGTTGAAGCCAGATTCAAGGAGGGCCTGAGGTCTTCACTTGATTATCGCCTTGCTCAATCTTCTCTGGCTGTTGCACAGGTACAATTGGAAAATAACCGATTGCAATATCTGAATGCCCTCAGAAATCTGGAAGTACTCCTTGGTCGTTACCCTTCTGCTTCCATGGAATTATCTGTGGAAATTCCATCAAACCTGCCGCCAATACCAGCGGGTCTGCCCTCAGAATTGCTTCTTAGACGGCCCGATGTAAGGTCGGCAGTCACGAAAGTGGAAAGTGCCGGCTATAAAGTTGCCGAAGCTAAGCGATCCTTACTCCCGTCTTTTGCCCTAACAGGATCAGCAGGCACTTCATCCAGGGAATTGAAGGATGTGCTTAATGGTGACTACGGAATCTGGAATATGGGATTAAATGTTACCGCACCTCTATTTCAAGGTGGAAGATTGAGAGCAAACCTTAGAATGAACGAAGCCCAACTTTCTCAGGCAGAAATTGATTTAGTCAAGAAATCACTGCAAGCCCTATCTGAAGTGGAACAGTCGATTGCGTCTGAAGAGTCGGTGTCTCGCCAGCTCGGTTTCCTTGAGTTGGCGGTATCTCAGGCACAGGCGGCATATGAACTTTCCGTAGAGAGGTATGAATCAGGCCTTGCAGACCTGATTACTGTGCTAAACAGTCAAAATCAATGGTTTGATTCGCAATCGCAGTTTTTATTAATGAAACGGTTGAGAATAGAGAGCCGTTTACGTCTTATTCTAGCACTGGGAGGATCAATGCAGAGACAATCTGTAGAAAAGGGACGATCATGAAGAACAAGAAATTTTTTGCCCCGACGATTGTCATTGTCAGCAGCATTCTGCTAGCAGCACTGCTTATCGCAATTCGTCCTGAAGCGAAGCCGATGCAGAGACAATATGTTCCGCCACTTGTAGAAACCCTGGTAGTAACACCACAAGATATTCAAGTGACCGTTAAATCTCAGGGCGAGGTGATACCGAGGACTGAAATCAACCTCACTTCTGAAATCGCAGGGCGCGTCTTTTGGACTTCAGAGAAACTTTCCGAAGGGGCAACCTTTTCTCAGGGGGACACTTTGCTGAGGCTCGATCCTCGCGATTACGAGCTGGCGCTCATCGCGGCGGAATCCAATCTTTCTCAGGCGCAGTTGGCTCTTAGTCGCGAGGAGGCGGAATCAGAGTTGGCCAAAACGGAATGGAAGAGGCTCGGAGGAGGTCAAGCTTCAGAATTGGCCCTGAGGAAACCTCAACTTGCACAAGCCAGAGCACAGTTGGCCGCTTCAGGAGCCGCATATGAGCAAGCGAGTCGAAACCTTAGCCGCTCGGTCATTGTAGCGCCATTTTCCGGCCGAGTCCGACAAAAGAACACTGATATAGGTGCTGTGGTTGCTCCCGGTTCCCCCTTGGCAACGATCTACGGAATTGACTATGTAGAAGTGAGGCTGCCAATCGCCAATAAGGATCTTGCATTCTTGAACATTTCTTTGGATGGGAACCTGATCCCTGCTTTGGAACAGCCTGAAGTTGTTCTGTCAACCAATCTTGGCGGAAAAAACTACAGCTGGAAAGGAACAATCGTGCGATCTGAAGCAGAGATTGATCCTCGAACACGAATGCTTTCAGTGGTTGCTAGGGTTCCCAATCCTTATGTCTTCTCTCAGGAAGGGATACCTTTGAAAGTCGGGCTGTATGTAAATGCTGCAATTACAGGTAAAAAACTTCGAGATGTTGTGATCCTTCCCAGATATGTTATTCAAGACCAGAATATGGTTTGGGTAAAAAATAAAGAGGGGATACTCACGAAACGTGAAATAAGCATTATACGCGAGGATGAGAACAAAGCATTTGTCGGAAGCGGATTAAGCTTTGGTAATGAGATTTTGATATCACGCCTGGGCGTTATTGTTGATGGAATGCAAGTAAGAACAAACGTAGAAGATAATTAAGGACAAGATTTGGAAAAGATAATTCGCTGGTTCGTAGAAAACAGCGTGGCTGCCAATCTCGCAATGGCGATCATTATTGTGGCGGGAATGTTTACACTTCCGAACACCAATCTTGAGGTGTTCCCAGCCATTGAGCAGGAAATAATCAATGTAACGGTTGTGTATCCTGGAGCTTCTCCGGAGGATGTAGAAGAGGGAATATGTGTTCCTGTAGAAGAGCAACTTCAGGGTCTGGAGGGGGTGAAGAAAATTTCTTCCAACGCTTCTGAAAATATTGGCACCATCACCGTGGAATTGATGCCCGGTAAAGACGTGAATCAAATGAGAAGTGAAATAAAAGCACAAGTCGATGCTATTGACAATTTTCCTGTTGATACTGAGCGGCCCACCGTGAGTCAGTTTGTTGCTGTATCTGAAGTCATCACAGTTGCTGTCTCAGGGGAGATGAGTGAAGCGAGTTTGGTTAATCTCGCAGATGATATTCGAGATGAAATCAATGCCCTTCCCGGGATTACGCTCACTACCGTAAAAGGGAAGAAAGGGAGAGAAATTTCCATTGAAATATCTGAAGCCACTCTGGAAAAATACGGCCTCTCTTTTGATCAAATAAGTGCTGCCATTAGAGCATCGTCTCTAGACATTCCCGGTGGCTCAGTGGACACAGAATTAGGTGAAATTCTTATTCGTACCAAGGGTCAAGCCTATTCAGAAACTGAGTTTGAGATGGTTCCAGTTATGGCTCTTCCCGATGGCTCCATGTTATTGTTGAAAGATATCGCATCGATCAATGACACATTTGCTGACGTGGATCTGGATCAGCGTTTCAATAATGAAAAGGCATTACTTATAAGCGTTTATAGAGTGGGTGATCAAAATGCGGTCGATATCTCTGCGACGGTTAGGGGCTATATTGCATTGAAAGCGGATCAGTTGCCCAAAGGCGCTCACATTACACCGTGGAATGATGAGGCAAGAATACTTAGAGGCCGTATAGACCTCCTGGTAAAAAATGGATACCTTGGATTTACACTTGTAGTAATTGTTCTGGCCATTTTCCTAAAACCCAAGCTGGCTTTCTGGGTTTCCTTGGGAATCCCCATTTCCTTTATGGGCGGGTTCTGGCTTCTGCCCAGTGCGGATGTGTCAATTAATATGCTCTCTCTATTCGTATTTATTTTGGTTCTCGGAATCGTAGTGGACGACGCAATTATTGTAGGTGAAAATATTTTTATCTGGAAAGAAAGAGGATTATCGAACGTTGACGCTGCGGTGAAGGGAGCTACTCAGGTTTCAACACCTGTCATATTCGCGATCCTTACCACCATGGCCACCTTTTCTCCCATGCTATTTGTTCAGGGGGATATCGGCAAAATCTGGTCTATTATCCCAACTGTAACCATTATTGTTCTTTTTTGGTCTCTTGTCGAGTCCCTTACCATACTACCCGTCCATTTGGCGCATATCGGTGAAAAAGAATCAAGGTTTGTTTCAATTCGAAAAATAAGCGTCCGATGGGAGAAATTTCAATCCAAAGTCAAGAACTGGCTAATATTGGTAGTGGAAAGGTTCTATAAACCTGTCTTAAGACGCGCCATTACACAAAGGGGAATGACAGCAGCCATAGCGGCATCAGCATTTGTTATTACTATCGGATTTCTGGGTGGTGGTTGGATGAAATTCACCTTCTTTCCTCCACTTGAGGCAGACATTGTAATCGGTTTATTGGAATATCCAGAGGGAACGCCCACTTCCTTAACAGAACGGGGCCTTTTGCAGTTGGAGCAATCAGCTGATAGGCTCGGGGAAGAGCTATTAAGAGATTATCCTGACGAACAGATTTTTCAGAATATGTTGTCTACGATAGGCGACCAGCCTCTTAGAACCAGATCGGCAAGGGGCCCAGGGAGCCTTGAAGAAACTTTTTCCGGTGCTCATCTTGCTGAGTTAGTTATAGAACTTTCTCCCGGGGAAGACCGCCCCATCAGTGCTACAGAAATATCCAACAGATGGCGTCAGTTAACAGGCCCCATACAAGGTGCTAAAGAATTATCGTTCGCGTCAAACCTGTTTTCCGCCGGTGATCCTGTTAACATCCAGCTCACGAGTAAGAATTTAGCGGCCTTGAAGATGGTGACTGTTAAGCTTAAACAACGGCTATCACAATATGATGGCGTTTTTGACATCAAGGACACTTTTGTTACCGGTAAAGAGGAAGTAAAACTCACACTCCTGGACGAAGCGACGAATTATGGAATCAACAACATTAATCTAGCCCGGCAAGTCAGACAGGCCTTTTTCGGCGAAGAAGTACAAACTTTTCAAAGGGGACGAGATCAGGTTAAAGTTATGGTGCGCTTCCCAAAGAACGAGAGACGATCCATGGGCAACCTGGAGCAAATGAATATTAGGACCGATGGGGGCCAGGAAATTCCTCTTAAACAATTGGCCTCCATGGATCTAGCAAGAAGTTATGCCTCCATCCAAAGAGTAAATCGAAAAAGGGCAGTTAACATAACTTCTGACATCGATCTTTCCGTTACTTCTGGAAACGAGGTTATTGCTTCCTTGGTTAATAAAGATTTGCCTCAGATTCTTAAGGATTATCCATCCGTTACCTACACACTTGAAGGGGAGCAGAGGGAACAAAACCAAAATCTTGCTTCCATAGGTAAGAATTTTCTGATTGCTTTGTTTGTTGTTTATGCACTGTTGGCAATTCCTTTCCGCTCCTATTTTCAACCATTGGTTGTTATGTCTGCAATCCCTTTTGGCCTAATTGGTGCAGTCATTGGGCATTTCATAATGGGCATGAATATGTCCATTCTTTCAATAATCGGAATAGTAGCTTTGGCGGGTGTTGTTGTAAATGATTCTCTTGTGATGGTTGATTTTATAAATCGCTATCGACAAGATGGTTCCACCGCTTTTGAGGCTGCTATGCAAGCTGGGCCCAGAAGATTCAGGCCAATTCTCCTTACATCCATTACAACATTCGTGGGCTTGGTGCCGCTACTTCTTGAAAAAAGTGTTCAGGCCAAATTTCTCATCCCGATGGGTGTTTCATTAGCTTTCGGTGTTCTTTTTGCGACAGTCATCACTCTTATTCTGGTGCCAACGAGCTATATGATATTGGAAGATTTCCTGACTTGGAAAGATCGCAATCGCTACGGGGTAAGTCATTTACAGTAGAATCATTTTCATCGCCTGCAACAACTGTCTACTAAGCAGGCCAAAATCTATGTTGACAACTTTGTGTTTCCTCGGCTTGAGCTGGTAGTGCAAGAAGAGCAGCACTGCAAGAAAAATACAGCGTCCATGAGCAAGGAATCCTGAACCGAAGTTTGAGGGAAACGGAATGTCGCTTTTGGCTTTGAATTGCATTCCAACTGGTGGAGCTTGAGGCGGCTACTGCTTTCTGTAGCCATCATTCAATCATGACTGTATTTTATATAGCTAGAGGATCTTGGATTGTGCTGAACATGGTTGTTGCATTTCTTCTCCTTGCTCCTATTGATATTTTCTTAAGTTTTGTATTCCGAAAGAGCCGCCCTTGGTTTCTTACCTGGCTCTGGTCAAAATGGGTTTTTACGCTAAGTGGGATTCGATATGAACTTGAAGGAGAGGGGAATTTAAAACCTGGTGAAGCCTATGTTTTTATGAGCAATCACACACATGAAGCTGATATAGCGCTGTTATACATGGCATTAAAGCGAGATATCATTTTTATAATTAAGCAAGAGTTCAGAAAAGTCCCCTTTGCGGGATGGTATGCAGCCTTAAAAGGCCATGTCTTTATTGACCGATCTAATTCAACAAAGGCACAGCTTACTTTGAGGCGTATAGCAAAAAGATTCAAACAAACATCCAGGTCGCTAGTCATTTTCCCCGAAGGAACTTATTTCAAGGATGGTAAAGTGAGACCTTTCAGGCCAGGTGGCGTGGTGTTAGCAATAGAAACAGAAATGAAGATTGTTCCAGTTGCGATTCGCTCTCAAGCGAATATCGATAATGTAATTATAACTGGGACAAGGAAGAACCCACTAAAAGTTATAATTGGGGAACCTTTTTCGATTGCGGAATTTGATTATGCAGACCGATATGAAGTGGCCAATAGAATACGGCAGGCGGTAGTAGATCTTATGACGAATGGGTAGCCGCTGATTATTTGATAACAGAGAAATTTCCAGACAGTTCACAATTCAGTATATGAAACCGAGAATAGTAGTTAGCAAATGTTTGGAGTTTGACGCCTTTAGATACGATGGGGAAAAAATCACTGATAAAGCAATCAAGCAACTTTCACGTCACATCGAATTTATACCAACCTGTCCTGACATTGTTCGCTTTGAGCAGGACTATCTCAGAAAACAGACGTATTTCCAATCTTTCCCAGAACCTCTTTTCCTCCCGTTGGATTCATCGAAAACCAAAAGGACTTACAGGAATGTTTAAGTACTCCATAGTCGCGAGTGCCATGATTTATTCATTCGTTTTTGCCCAACCATCAAGAATTAATGGTTTTATAACTGACGGCGAGACGGGAGAAGTGCTTATCGGTGCAAATGTTTTCTTTTTGGAAACAGGAGAAGGTATGGCCACAGATAGAAATGGGTACTATGTATTGGACGGGATAGACCCAGGCGATTATACCTTTTTTGTAAGCTATCTGGGTTACCAAGAATACCGCAAAGAAATAACCTTTAAAGAAGCTGAAACAATTAATCTGAACATTCCACTCATGCCAATTGTTTTAGAGATCGATGAAGTGGTTGTTGAAGGAGAAAAGATTCAACGGAAGATAAATATCCAACCTGGTAAAGTGAACCTTAATCCACGCCAGATAAAAGCTTATCCAGCTTTGGCTGAGCCGGATATTTTCAGAGCTATACAGGCTCTTCCTGGTGTACTCACCTCATCTGAATTCAGTACTGGTCTTATTATAAGAGGAGGCAACACAGATCAGAATCTTATTCTTCTGGATGGGATTACTGTATATAATCCATCTCACTTAGGTGGCGTGTTCTCCAATTTCATTGTAGATGCCGTAAAGGAGGCAGAATTAATTAAAGGAGGGTATAACGCCGAATATGGTGGGAGACTTTCGGCTGTGCTGAATGTTATCAGCAGAGAAGGTAATCGCAAAAAATTTGACGCAACTGCCAACGTTTCTCTTCTTTCAACGCAAACCACCATGGAAGGACCCTTCTATAACGGAGCGTGGCTTCTGGCCATGCGCAGAACATACATAGACAAAGCTCTTGAATTGGCCAATGATCTCAACTTAACCACCACTAAAGTTCCTTATTACTTTTATGATGTTCAGGGTCATGTATTTTCCGATCTCTCGACAAAAGATAGGATAAGTGTCAGCTTTTACGGAGGGCTAGACGATTTTTATTTTGACGATCTCGGATTCAAGGCCCGGTGGGGGAATGAAACTTTCAGCCTTGCCTATAGGAAACTGTTCAGTGATCTCCTCATCGGCAATTTCCTTCTAGCTTCAAGTCAATTCAAGACGCTGTTTGGTCTTGGTGGGGAATCTGGACTTATTAATGACAATGTTATACAGGATCAGACGATGTCAGCCAATTTTACCTATTTTCGCAATTCAGACAATACGCTAAAATTTGGATTTCAAGCAAAGAAGCTTGGTTTTGATTATATAAGTTCATTTGGCGATACTACTCTTTATAGCATTAATAGATCTCCTTATGAGATGGGTATTTACTTAAAAACTAAACTATCAATTGGAGAAAGATTCATTCTTGAGCCAGGTATAAGGTTAAACACCTATACTGATCAGACTGATATTTTTTTCCCTGATTTGAGACTCGGGGTCAAGTATTTGATTACAGACGACCGTTATATCAATTTTGCCCTTGGTAATTATCATCAATTTATTCAGACTGTTCAGGATGATTTTAATCCTACTATACTTGATTTTTGGGTCGCCATTGACTCAAGCGTTTCTGCCGGTGCTTCTCAGCAAGTAGTGCTCGGTTACGAGGAATACATTGGCAGGAATTATAAGATTCAGATAGAGGGATATTATAAAAACTTACAGAATATGCTGACATTTGTTGAAACCAGAGCTTCTACTGATGAGCAGCTAAATAACGAAAAGGTATCCGATACTTTTGCTCCCTCTGATGGCAATGCTTATGGTCTTGAGTTTTTTACTCAGAAAATGATGGGTAGACTGACCGGTTGGGTTGCTTATACATATTCTATTTCAAGGAAGTCCCTTGATAATCGAACATATTTTACAAATTGGGATCGCCGTCATGCTCTTAATGTGATTGGCAATTTCAGCATCAATGAAAAGTGGGATTTCAACTGGAAATGGACCTACCAGAGCGGTCAGGCTTTCACTCCGATACTGGGCTATTTTCTTGAGGATCTAGACTACGGGGTGTCTGGCACGGGCATTATTAACTTCAGGACGATTCCCGGTGCCAGAAATTCTGGGAGGTATCCTCCTTTTCATCGCCTCGACTTATCTGTTATTCGACATATACGAACTAAGAGATTTGAAAAGATGGACTTTTATTTTCAGATCATCAATGCCTACAACAGGGAAAATATTTTCCGTTACGCCTATAGTTCTGGCAGTGTATTCAACGGTTTGGATGATGATGGCGATTGGATTGTGGAAAAACATGATACTAACAAAAATGGCAAACCCGACCCTGGGGAACCCAATGTGGATGAACCAGATGAGGGTAAGGTAGTGCGAAATGATATTTCTATTTTCCCTTTAATCCCAACCTTCGGATTAACCATTGATTTCTAAAATGAAAAAAGGACTACTGCTTTTACCATTGCTTATTCATACGGGCTGTATTGATGAAGAACCCGCTGCGTATGAAGAAAAACTGGTTGTTTATGCAAGCCTAACAGCGGGATTACCCATGGGTGTACTTGGAGATACCTGTATAGTTTCTCTTTCGGCTGATATTACCGAGGAGAAAGATCCTCAGGGACTTTTTGTGAGTGATGCGCTTGTTACTGTACATGAGGTAGGAAAAACTGCGACGGATACGCTCTTTCCCGTTACCGGATCTCCAGGGCGCTATCTTCCCAAAGAATCAGTTATTTTTGATCCGGGGAAAACCTACAGACTGGAAGCTACATGGCAAGATTTTAACGTGTATGGTGAGACCAAGGTACCGGAAAACATTGAATTCTCCAGCCCGTCTGGCGAAACATACATCTGTGATGGTAATGAGAGATTGGTGGATAATGTTAATACGGAGAATTTTGATATTGCATGGTTGAAAGCAACGGGCGGTTTTGAGGAAATTTTCCAGAAGATTGATTTTACAAAAATCTCTACCGCAATCTATAGAAATGAAAGATGCTATGTCGGCAGTTTTGCTTCTTTCCCGCTCTTTTTTCTCAATTTCAACTCTGAGGATTATAGCACAATTCAGATATCTTCATTTGCACTAGAAAGTGAAGTACGGGGCCTTGAACCACTCATGGGGAGTGGCGATGACAACCCATTTTTTGATTATAACAGGAACGGAATGCGGGATTCCACTTTTGTCAACCTGATCTATGATACCACATCACTTTATCAACTTTGGAAGGAGGACTACCTGAGACTTGAGAATGGTGATCCTTACCGGATAAATCCATTTCAGTGGCAGGTAGTGGAATCGCCGGTCCCAATGAGCTGGTTGTTCTTTAATTATTACGGCTTACACTTGATCACCCTCTCTGCTACTGATGATAATTATTACAACTACTACAGTGGAGATCCGGTGGCACAAAATGAATTTCTTCTGCCTGAAGGCAATATAATCGATGGATACGGCCTCTTTTTCTCCAAAGCTTCCAAGGCATTTCTTGTGAATATTGTACCTGATTCAGCGGGTGAGGAATAGATTTGTTTGTATGAAAATACACGCTTCTGGAAGAAAAAGTCATTTCATTTTATAAGACCTATTTTGGAGCCGGGCCAACTGGCATATTAGCGACTGTAATTATATGGATTGGGACAAAATGGGTTGGTGAAATGATTCACCTGCCAGCCCTACCTATAGGAGAGGCCCTGCGAACAGTGCTTGTGGCGCTGTTTCTCATAGATTCCACGGTGACAATTGTGTGGAGCCTGATTGCCTTGCCTCCAAAAGAAAGGAGTGTCCGGATGGTGACAAGCGGACCTTTCAAGTTGGTGCGCCATCCCTTCTATTCGGCGTTCATCTGGAGCGGGACGGGTGCTGTGGCCTTGTGGTTGAAATCGTGGTCGGTGCTGTTTTCAGTAGTCCCCATTAGTCTCTTCTGGGCGTGGCACATCCGGGATGAAGAAGCATTTATGGTTGAGAAGTTTGGTGATGAATACAGGGATTATATGAAGGGGACTGGACAATTTTTCCCGATATTCAGACGTGAAAAAAGGGAACAATAACAAGTTCATCATCTTTCTAGCCATCTTTGCAGTCTCCCTCTTTTTTTCTTTAACACACATCGCCGCCAAGGAGGCGGTTATGAAGCTCTCACCCTGGGCGGTAGCCATGTTCCGTTTTATCACCGGGAGCCTGACCCTGTTTATTCTAATGAAGCTTACGGGCAAGCGTGTAGAGTTAGAGCCAGTGGACCGATGGCGGTTCGTAACACTTGCATTTCTTGCGGTACCGGTTAATCAGATCACTTTTCTAACGGGCATTCACTATACACCAGCTTCCCATCCCGCCCTCATGTATGCCACAACCCCTGCCTGGGTCCTACTGCTTGCTATCTGGCTGAGGGTCGAAAAGCTGAGGTGGTGGAAATCGGCAGGAATTGCTCTGGCCATGATCGGCGTGGCGATCCTATTCGCCGGGGAACTGCTTTCCTTTAGAAGGGAGAATGTCTTTGGTGACTTGCTCATTCTCGTGGCTGTCCTCTCTTGGTCCCTCTATACTGCTTTAGGCAAACCGATTGTAGAAAGATACGGCTCTCTTGAAACAACCTTTCTTGTCATCATATTCGGAATGTTCCTCTACCTGCCGTTTGGGTTGATTCCCGCATTGAGGGCGGACTATTCGCAGACAGACGCCACTGTATGGCTGGCCATTCTTTATATCGGCGTCTTTG
>LUMJ01000435.1_pt1 | contig 11346 bp, 9 predicted proteins | sample 729631 | NCBI WGS metagenome assembly LUMJ01 (sample SAMN03860266, study PRJNA289734) | marine metagenome | biome: seawater column; feature: ocean; material: water; isolation source: Red Sea water column Station 22 - depth 500m | place: Saudi Arabia: Red Sea | collected 2011-10-15 | depth 500 m | reverse complement strand
ACTGTCAGCCGCTCTTGTGAGTCCCGAAAAAGAGAATAGAGTCACAAATACAGCAGTCAACAGGGCTTTAAAAGATACTGATTTCATATAGTCCTCCCAGTTATGTTTCACATATATGACAACCCCGGAGCCTATAGGAACTGTTCTATAGGTACAACAAACAAAATCACGGGTTGCATTTAGTCCGAGTAAATTCCGGGTGCACCGTATTACTAACGTCTTCCCTGAACACTGGAACCAAACCAGTCTAGGCCAAATAGCGAGGTTGACCTATAACCAAAACTACACCAATTTCGATTTTTTCTAAACTCTTAATATATTGCGGGAAAGAGGCCTACTTGGTTGCTTAGAGAGGGTATGTAATAGACCAAATTTGGCCATGTGGACCACGATTGATTGGAAAATCATAGAAAGACTCTATGCTCGCACCCGTTCTTTTGTGGGGTCGTAGAAAGGGAAGGGTACGACGGTTGCTGGAATTCGCTTCTGATGGCCATCCAGTTTACCCACCTCAACCAAGGTTCCGGTATCGCTATGGGTTACATCCATTCGACAAAGCGCGATATTCTTTTTCAGAATGGGGGATCGTGTAGCGCTCGTGATGATGCCCACTTGCGCACGACCGCCACCGCCAATGTGGACACAATCTCCATGTGCCGCGGGTTCATTTCCCGCCAACTCAAGGCCGACCAGGCGGCGTTGTGGATTTTCTTTTCGCTGGACTAAGGCATCGCGGCCGATAAAGTCTTCTTCTTTTGATTTCAACGGGACGGTAAAGCCGATACCTGCCTCGAAGGGATCTATTTCATCGGTAAATTCATACCCTGCAAAGACGAGGCCTGCCTCAATCCGGACCATGTCGAGGGCGTCAAGGCCCAGCGGTGATAGGCCATAAGGCTCTCCAGCTGCAAATGCAGTGTCCCAGACGGTGGGCGCATCATTAGGATGACAGAATATTTCGAACCCGAGTTCGCCTGTGTAGCCGGTTCGCGAGACCATCACGGGTAGTCCGTCGAAATCATGCAATCGGCCAATGGTAAATCGGAACCAGCCCAGTTCCTCAACAGTTGGTTGTGCAGGTGGTGTCCAGATGATTTCTTTAAGTATGTCGCGGCTGTTAGGACCTTGTACCGCAACATTGTGCAGTTGATCCGTTGACGATTTTATCCACACACGGTAACCGAACTCGGCAGCTTTTTCTCGCATCCAGATTCCGCCATAGTCATCACCGCCAATCCAGCGGAAACTATCTGGTCCCATTCGCAACAGTGTGCCATCGTCAATCATTCCTCCATGGGGGTAGCACATGGCGGTATACACCACCTGACCGATGGCCAGCTTTCGAATATTTCGCGTTAGCACGGTTTGCATCAACGCCTCCGCATCCGGACCCAGCACCTCAAATTTGCGCAGCGGTGACAGGTCCATGATGACGGCTTTTTCCCGACAGGCCCAATACTCGTCTATTGCGCCAGCGTTATTAAATACGGTCGGCAGCCAGAATCCCCGATATTCAGTGAAGTTTCGGGTTAGCTGCGATGAACGTGGATGAAATCCAGTTTCGCGAGTCAGTTCAGCTTCGGCATCAGGTGTCATGCGATAGGCGACAGCTTTGGAAAAGACATTGTCGGGAGAATATACCCGAACATGGATATCTGTTGGATTCCAGCCATTAGCGGCACTCGTATCGTCGGGGCAGGCTGATGAAGCGCATACCAGGTCATCGAGTGCCCGAAGCAGTACATAATCACCAGGCCGTGACCAGGGTTCATCGAGATACAGTGCATTGTGGTCATCAATTCGTGTATTGTAAAAGAAGTTGATAGCCGGCCAGCCACGTCTAGCTGCAACACCGTAGTCTTTTAGAACATTGCTCAAGTTATCTGAGCAGTTGGGATGCCCGAAGTACCCCATGTCCTCGTAGTATTTTGAAGTACAGGCAAACCCAAAGGTATCGTGTCGACCACAGGTATCCTGTACCACCTCGACCATGGGCTGCATATCTTGGTCGAAAAACTTTGAATAAAGGCCAGGTCCCGGATAGGCCGCACCCATCAGGGTACGGGTGGCCGTTGGGTCCAGCCCGCGTTCGACGCCGTGATTTAGTTTTGATTCGGTAAAAGCGAGGAAGTCGGAGCACTCTCGTCCGGCGACGTCGATGATCTGAATAAACTCTCCAGCACGAACCATGAAGTCGCGCGCTGTACATCGTTCGATGCGAAAATCTAATCTGGGCTCCGCCAGGGGGTCTGGTAACGTTGGATCCGCTTCACCGTTTAAGTCTGACCGCCGCACCCAGACGATAAGGGGTGTCGGTGGGTGTTGTTCTTCGACACTCATTGATGAACCCGGTGCACAGACGAGGCATGTCAGGTCATCACTGGCCGTAAATTCAACCTCTTCACCGGGGCTACTATCTGGACTGAATAGTGGTATTGCTAGCGCGTCGTCTAGCGGGATATCAAGCGTCGATAGTCGCTGAGCCAGAGTTTCTGTGTTCATGCCTCGATTGGAGAGAATAGAACCAAGGCCTGTTGGTTTCTGTGCAGGGTGATTGCTCAGAGCACCTGGAGCTGGGCGACCATTCGTGTCGAAGGCAATGACTTCACCGACCTGCCGCCCTTGAGGGTCCTGGATAGTAATAGTGTCACCGGAGTACAAACGGATCACAACAGTGCCACCCCCTTTGACCTGGTAACGTTCCAATGAGGGGTCACTGCGCCACAATCCGGGTTCGAGCAATCTGGGCGCGATGTTTACGCAGGCCATAATACTGGTGCGGTGGCTAAAGGGACTATTGGGTTATTGTGACCGATAAAATCCTGTTGTAAAGGAAAAAGGCCTGGCGAGAGCCAGGCCTTTTGTACCAACAAATGGGAAGACAGGAATGAATTTACACTTATCCTCCGTGTTCCCGATCTGCTTTGTTGTCATGGGCAATAGCCGCGATGACTGGAATTACAACCAGTGCGCAAAGGATTAGAAACCAAATCCATAGACCGCCGCTTCCAGCACTGTTGAAAATAGCACCGGCACCTTCCCATGCGTCTATTGGGCTTGAATTAAACATATTAATGCTCCTTGAAATTTATGCCGTTACTTTCCGGCCGTCTGTAGCGGCTCGGGGTAGGCTGGTGTATCAATTTCCGCGTTGTCTATACCAAAGTCCTGAAGTTTATCTGACACACGTAGAATTCCACATTTTTTGAGGATCCAAGATCCAACGTAGCCTGGAATGAATCCTAGTAGAAACATTGATATACAACCGACAAGTTGGCCGGTGAAGCTTATGGCGGGTACCCCTTCTGCAGGCGGTGGATATCCACCTAAAATAATACCAACTGACATGACGCCAATTATGCCGCAAGTGCCGTGTACGGACACCGCACCGACTGCATCATCAATGCCCCAACTGGTAATCAACTTGTGGCTGTACGGAATTACGACACCACCTAAGAAACCGAGTGCAAATGCGGTGCCCGGATACCATAGGTCAAGGCCAGATGCGGCGCAGAAGATACCGCCCAGTGCACCGGACATCATCCAGAATGGATCTTTAGTGAGTGTGTAGGCCCCAATAATGCCGCCCGCAAAACCCATCAGTGTGTTAAATGCAAACGACGATAGGTTCGAGGGTGTGCCATAAATTGTTATCCAGCCTAAATCGGCTGAGGTACCTGCCATTGCTGCCGGATAAATCAGACACCCACCGAGGAATCCAAAGAATCCAATGATGATGATCATCAAGCCCGCAATAGTTAACGGTGCATTGTGGCCACGAAGGTCATTTGCAGATCCATCTGCGTTGAACCGCCCTACACGGGGTCCTAGGTTGATCAGCACACCCAGGGCAAAAAAGCCTGAGATCATATGCACTACACCCGCTGCACCGACGTCGTGATAACCCCAGTCAGTGACCAGCCAGCCACCTGTGGACCAGCCCCAACCTGCAGCGATGATCCATACGACTGAACCAACCAGTACGGCCAAGATGATCCAGGCACCCATGCGGATACGTTCGATAACAGAACCCGAAACGATTGAGGCCGTCGTAGCCGCAAACAGTGTAAATGCGGCCCAGAATATTCCCGATGCCCCGTCTTGCAGGTTCGGGCCCATACCTTCACTCCAAGGTACATAGTACTGTGCGAACTCTGCGCTGGCATCCGGCAGGAATATATTGCCAGTGCCATACGCCCAGTACAGCCACCACCCGAACAGGAAGAACGTCGGAACCATGAACGCAAAGGCAAGAATGTTCTTCACACCTGATGCCAGAACATTACGGACTCTCGATACACCCATTTCGTACATCATAAAGCCAGCATGAATTGCTACCATGATAGCAGTACACCACCAGTAGTAGGCTTCCATGCTGACATCGACGGCAGCATTGACTACCGCTAATACTTCGTCAGGACTCATGGTTTATAACCCCTCCAAGTTGAGTTAATCCCACAGGGAACTTACCAGTTTGTACACTCGGCACTGAGACATAAGCGGTCGGGTACGATAAATTCCCTGACTCACAGATGAAGCACCTTGCAGATGGGTGCACCCGAGCCAATTGTGGCTGCAGATGGACAGCCAGTGTACAGCAAAATAATAGGAAATAGCAAAATCATTCTTCAACGCTATCAAATGTTTAATCCTAATATGTCACTGTAAAACACTGAAATAGCTTAGGTTTAGGCTGGAATCGAATCAACCAATTCTGTACGATCAAAAAATAAAACTTCAAAAGATTATTGTGGCAGCAGTTCTGGGAGTGATCGATTGAATGTTTAGATTAACTATTGTTAAAGGAGAGAGCAGAACGTGACCAATGATTCCTTGCGCCAGTTAAAGAATTCCCTTGAAGAGCAGGGCGTTCGCTATTGCCTTCCCAGCTACGTCGATATTCATGGCGTATCGAAATCCAAGTTTGTACCGATCTCTCACTTCGAGCGGATGATGGCCGGTTCAGAGTTGTGCACAGGCGCGGCCCTCGATGGTGTTCCGCAGGAGGTCAGTGATGAAGAAGTCTCATCGCATCCGGACCCTGAGAGCGTAATTATTTTGCCCTGGAAAAAAGATGTGGCCTGGTTTGCAAGCGATTTGTGGTGTGAAGGCAAGCCGTTCGAGCCATGCAGTCGGAATATCTTTAAAGCGATACTAGTGCAGGCGGCGGATATGGGGTACACCTTTAATTTTGGCATTGAGCCTGAATTTTTTCTGCTCAAACATACGGACGATGGCGGATTTGGCCCCATAGGTCCACGCGATGATCTCGCGAAACCTGCCTACGATATTCGATCCACGCTTGACAGTTTCGAGCTTTTGGAGGAAATCGTCGACACATTAAACAGTGTTGGATATGACGTTTATTCTTACGATCACGAAGATGGAAACGGACAATTTGAAATTGACTTTATGTATCGCGATGGCCTCACTATGGCAGACCGCTTCGTGTTTTTTCGACACCTGATACAAGAGCTGGCACATCGCAAGGGCTACTTTGCATCATTTATGCCTAAACCATTCTCAGATCGTGCCGGCAGCGGTGCTCATTACAATATGTCTCTTGCAGACATACAGTCAGGGAAAAATCTTTTTAAGTCCGACGATGATCCGCGAGGTTGCGGTATTACCGACCTGGGTTATTGGTTTATTGGTGGGATACTGAAGCATTTGCCGGCATTGTCGGCAGTCAAATCACCCACCGTGAACAGTTATAAACGGCTGATCAAAACAGGCAGCATGTCGGGGTTTACCTGGGCGCCAGTCTTTGCCTGCTTTGGCAACAACAACCGAACAAATTCAATTCGGGTCCCACTGGGTGGGGAGCGGGTAGAACTACGCGCTGCAGATATTGCCAACAACCCTTATCTGGGCGGCGCCATGGTGCTTGCCGCGGGTTTACAAGGCGTACGCGAAAGGATTGATCCCGGTCCACCGCATACCGAGAATATGTACCTCAAGTCGGATGTGGAACTGGCCGAATTGGGGGTCGGATATCTGCCGCGCAGCCTCGGAGAGGCCATTGATGCTTTTGAGGCCGACGATCTGGGGCGAGAGGTGATGGGAGATCTCATGTTTAAGACCTTTGCTGAATTCAAGCGAGCCGAGTGGGACAGCTATTTGACCCATGTCAGTGACTGGGAAGTCGACCGCTACCTTAAGCTGTGGTAATCCTGGTTATTCCAGTCTCGATGCAAGTCAAAGCCAGGCCATGACGGACGAGTTCATCGAATACGAACTGGGTGACGTTACTCTGGTGTCTGGAGAAACACTCAAATCCGCAGTTCTAGTTGCAAAAACCTGGGGACAGTTGTCGATGGCGCGGGACAACGTGATTGTATTGCCGACCTATTACACGGGCACGCACGATGGATATGCGCCGCTTGTCGGGCCCGGCAATGTTTTCGATACGGATCACTATTTCGTGATCTCACCGAATCTTTTTGGAAATGGGTTGTCAACTTCACCCAGCAATGCGGTTGATTCGAACTCAGGCCCACGTTTTCCGCAGGTCGATATTTATGACAATGTATTGTGTCAGCATCGCCTATTGACTGAGAAGTTTGGTGTTGCCGGTATTCAATTGGTGGCTGGCTGGTCAATGGGTGCCATTCAGGCTTTTCACTGGGCAGTGGCATTTCCAGATCTGGTACGGCGGATCCTACCCTGGTGCGGATCTGCCCGTTGCTCCCCCCATAACAAAGTGTTTCTCGCTGGTGTTGAAGCGGCGCTGACCGCAGATTCCGTCTATGCTGAGGGTCATTATGATGTGCCGCCTGAGGCGGGCCTGAAGGCCTTTGGGCGGGTGTATTGTGGCTGGGCTTATTCGCAGGCCTTCTTTCGCGAGTCGCTCTGGCGGCAACTGGGGTTTGAGACGCTTGACGCCCTGCTTTCTTTTTGGGAGACAGACCATCTTGGATGGGATGCCAACGATCTTTTAGCCAAACTCAGAACCTGGCAGTCAGCCGATGTTGGAAAATTACAGTCTTTAGAAGGGGGTTACGAACAGGCGCTGTCATCGATCAAAGCACAGGCAATTATCATGCCATCAAGAACTGATCTTTATTTCACTCCCGAGGACAGTGCTGTGGAAGTGCAGCACATGTCGCATGCGGAATTGCGGGTTATCGAATCAGACTGGGGTCATTGTGCTGGAGGACCAGGCAGAGAGGATGCCGCAATGCGCCAACTCGGTGGTGCCGTGGACGATCTGCTCAGCTAATCAAAATTTGGCCGTCTTATTACTAGTCCCTAGTTGAAGTTGTTATTGACTTGATCCCCGCTGTGCGGTGCCCATCCTCTCGCCATAAGATAGGGAAGTAGTTTTCGTCCAGTTCACAGTCATCGAGATGTTTGTACCGACTGTAGATGGGACCATTCCCGTGGTTGAGATGTTCCGGTACGAACTGAGCGTCGGACCGCATACCATGTAAGACAAGGGCTCGTCGCCAGTTATGTGATCTATTTGTACCCGAACCGTGCCAGGTCCAGCCGTGGTGGAATGAGCCACCACCCCGCGGGACCTCGACGTGGACCACCTCCGGGGTCACGTCTTCCCGTTGAGCAGCCGTTGTCATGGCCTGTCTGTAATCGGATGGATCGTGAAACGTACCCTGCGGTGATTGTTGGCCATGCCACAGATGTGATCCTCGCACAAACTCCAGAGTGCCACTATCTTTTGAAGTATCGTCCAGTGCGATCCAACAGGTGAGCATTTCCCGTGGCGTGTACCAGGCCAGATACGCGTTGTCTTGGTGGTAACCAAGCGCGCGTGCTGTGGGAGGTTTGCTGAGTACATTGTCCTGTACGATCCGTGTGCCAGGCCAGGCCCCTAGTTGGGCCAGTGCTTGTCCAAGATCTTCACGAAGCACCGTTGCCGCAACACAGGGGTCGGACTTCCAGGCATTGCAAATTTGGCGGGTCAGCTCCGGATCACTGTCACCTTCCTGCCAGTTCACCTCGTCGGGCCTGATCCCGGTTTCGAATTCTCCGCGAAACAGTCGATCGAATCGTGTGTGCAGTTGCGTGATTGTTTTCTCGTCCAGTAAGTTGTCAACGATTAGATAACCATCATCGTTAAACCGGTCAATTTGTTCTTTTGTCAGAAGAAAACTCATTCTGCTGTCCGATCAAGTCCAATCAGGAGGCAACCGTTTTTCGTTCTGGAATTGTGATGCGTTCCAGGGGCATAGCTGACGAAGTCACCGGCCTTTAATACGGTGCCGTCACTTTCGATCAGATCACCTTCCAGAATAAGATACTCCTCACGAGATTCGTGCGTATGTGGAATAGTCGCTGCGCCGGCTGCCATCCGGATCACATACCAACCGTGACCAGTTTCTTTACTGTAGCTGATGTTCAGTAGTTGCATATCCTTCTGTACTGCGCCTTCAAGATTGTAGGTCGTATAGGGAGTGTCATAGATGTTGATCACGCGACGGTCTAATGTCATTACGTTTCTCCAAGCACGGTGGGTTGTCCCACGGGAACACAGTGCACGGCTAGCCTAGCCTGCTAACTTTCTTGCATAATCATAAGTCAGAACTTAAATGAAATGTATTCCGTGGCACGTCTTCCTACAAAGGCGCCATTTTTGATTACGGTCGTGAATTTGATTTGTTGCCAAGAGTCGAAAATCTGCAAAAGACAGTTAGAATCATAAGCGAAAACTCACGGAGGGGAGATTTAAGATATGGCACGTGTGGCAATCATTGGGGCTGGCCCCTGCGGGCTCAGCCAGTTGCGGGCATTCCGGTCCGCTGCTGACAAAGGGATTGAGATTCCGGAAATCGTGTGTTTCGAACGTCAGAGCGATTGGGGCGGTCTATGGAACTACACCTGGCGTACGGGTACAGATGAGTATGGTGAACCAGCGCACTCAAGTATGTACCGCTACCTGTGGTCGAATGGCCCCAAGGAATGCTTGGAGTTTGGCGATTACAGTTTCGAGGAGCATTTCGGTAAACCTATTCCTTCTTTTCCGCCGCGTGAGCCGCTGCGCGACTACATCTTGGGTCGTGTAGACAAGTCTAATGTTCGTGATTGGGTGCAGTTCAATCATGCAGTACGCGATGTTCAATTCAACGATGCGACAGGTCAATTTACATTGCGTGCCACGAACTTAATCGACAACGAAGATATAGAAGAAAAATTTGATTATGTCGTGGTTGCAACGGGCCATTTTTCAGTACCTAATGTTCCTCAAATTGAAGGCATTGATAATTTTCCAGGTCGGGTGATTCACGGGCACGATTTTCGTGATGCAGTTGAGTTTGCTGGGCAACAGGTTCTCGTAGTGGGGGCTAGTTATTCTGCTGAAGATATTGCATTGCAGAGTTTAAAATACGGGGCAAAATCGGTGACCTGTACTTACCGAACCGGCGCTATGGGATTTGATTGGCCTAATGGTATAGAAGAGCTCCCCCTGATTAATCGGTTCGAAGGTAACACTGCGTATTTTTCTAACGGGGACACACGAAAATTTGATGCCGTTATTCTTTGTACTGGCTACTTGCACCATTTTCCGTTCTTACCCCAGAGTCTTCGTTTGGCTACGCATAATCGGCTCTATCCAGGAACTCTCTATAAAGGTATTGTCTGGATTGATAATCCAAAGGTTATTTACTTAGGCATGCAGGATCAGTACTACACGTTTAGCATGTTTGATGCGCAGGCTTGGTATGCCCGTGAAATCATGCTTGGCCGTATAAAATTACCGTCTGCCAGTGAGATGACTGCTGATGCAAAAAACTGGCAAAGTCGGGAAGAGGCATTGGAAGATCCAATCCAGGATATCGATTTTCAGACAGATTACTGTAAAGATCTTTGTCGTGAACTTGATTATGATCTCGACTGGGATATAGCGGCTGAGAATTTTAAGCATTGGGAACACCATAAGGAAGAGAATATTGTGACCTATAGAGATAAAGCGCACCGCTCTCCGGTGACTGGTACAACCGCTCCGATACACCATACTGATTGGTGGTCTGAGATGGATGATTCAGCAAAGTCGTTTTTGGGCTAGATGGAACATGTTTGGAGTAGTAGCCTCCAGTTATGGACAGTCTAGAAACGTTTGTGGTGGCTAGCTCTGTGCTTAACTCAGGATATGGTTCGTCATTACCTCATCAAACTTAAGGAACAATTAGTATGTGTGGCATAGCAGGGATTATGTTCAAAGGCACCGAGAGAATCTTTGATACAGGTGACGCGTTGATTCGGATGCTCGATGGCTGTCAACACCGAGGACCAGATTCGACAGGGTTTGCCCTATATGGCGAAGCCAATCCTGGCGAACTCAAGCTACGTTTTTTTCTCGGTACTGGATCCGACTCTGAAACTGCAATCGACACCATCCGACAACGTTTGTTGGTATTTAATGCAGTGATTCTCGATGAGAGTGAGGTTGGTGATAATTATCGGGTCACGGTGAAATATGCTGGAGACGTGCAGAAGCTCGCTTACGACATGGAGCAAACAGCCAAGGTTATCTCAATTGGGACCAGCCTTGAGATTGTGAAAGATGTCGGTAGCGCCCATGAAGTCGATGACCGATATGCTGTGCACAGTTACCGAGGGACCCATGGTCTGGGTCATGTTCGTTTGGCAACCGAAAGCGATGTTAAACCCGAGGCATCGCATCCGTTCTGGGCAACAGGATTCGCTGACGTCGCTATCGTCCACAATGGTCAGATCACAAATTACTGGAAAATGCGCCGTCGGCTCGAACAGCGAGGATTCGAGTTTACGACCGACAACGACAGTGAGCTTATTGCTGTTTATCTTGCTGACAAGCTTGCACAGGGTAGTGACTTAAATACTGCGCTTGAAACCTCGATCGATGATCTCGATGGTACATTTTCTTTTCTAGTATCGACCGAAGACCAGATTGGGTATGCGAAAGACCGGTTAGCTGCTAAGCCTATGATTCTGTATCAAGATGATGATCTGGTGGCGGTTGCCTCAGAGGAAGTTTCCTTGAATCGGCTATTTCCAGGTCGTTCTCTCAATACTCGCGAACCTGCTCCGGGAACCTACGCGACATGGTCACGCTTGACCTAGCGAGTCTCACGGTTCGCGAGGTCAATGAGCAGCTCCGCCAATTCGGAGCTGAGGGTGTAGATGTTCACATAAGTAACCCTGATGCTCGACACCATATTGGCGTAGGCCTCACCGACCCAATCACTGTTCATGTTGACGGATCAGCAGGATATTTCTGTGCCGGGCTGTCGGATCAGGCGCATTTCAAAATAGCACACAACGTCGGTTGGGGTGTCGGCGACAATATGTACAGTGGTTCGGTTGTTGTCGGTGGCAATTCCGGTGCGATTCCGGGGGTCGCTATCC
>LUMJ01001074.1_pt1 | contig 11365 bp, 12 predicted proteins | sample 729631 | NCBI WGS metagenome assembly LUMJ01 (sample SAMN03860266, study PRJNA289734) | marine metagenome | biome: seawater column; feature: ocean; material: water; isolation source: Red Sea water column Station 22 - depth 500m | place: Saudi Arabia: Red Sea | collected 2011-10-15 | depth 500 m | reverse complement strand
AATCCTGCCGTTCCCATTATCTTTTTATCAAAATCTTCTTGATATCTTATTGTTGCATATACAGGTATTAATGTTAAAGCAGGATGATCCGAAAAAATGCACTGCCGCAAAATTAGTAAAATTTGGGTTTGCAAAACCCATTAACCAACTAACTTCTCGTACGCTTGTATTAGATCCATTTTCAAAAAAAATGTTGTTGGAATCCGATAAAAAACTTATTAACTCTATTACTGCTATCGACTGTTCTTGGAATCTTACTACTACTGTGTTTAACAAGAAATTTTCTGGCATTCATAGAAAACTTCCTCCATTGTTAGCTGGTAATCCTGTTAACTATTCCAAATTAAATAAATTGACTACTGTAGAAGCCGTGGCAGCTGCAGTGTACATAATGGGTGATCCTACATTAGCATCTTTACTACTTGACAAATTCAAATGGGGTCACACGTTTTATACGCTGAATAAAAACCTCTTGAAAGATTATTGTAAAGCGGAATCTGAATCGAATATTTTGGATATTTGTGATGAATATGGTCTTGTCGGTCCTGCTATGGCTGATGTTTGATTAATAATCTAAATTTACTTGTGCTGCTTTTGACCTTTAAGTATAATTAACGGTATTAAAATTAGAAATCAGAAGTAATAATATGTCATATAGAGGAGATCGAGAAATGCACAAAGCAACTTGTGGAGACTGTGGTAAAGAATGCGAAGTACCATTCGAACCAAGACAAGATAAACCAGTTTATTGTAATGAATGTTTTCAGAACCATAGACCCAGCAGATAGAATTACAGAAGATAATACTGGAACAAACACTAGTTTGAATATTTATTCACAATGCTTTTGTCCGTGTAAATTATTGCAACAACCATTTTTCTCCTATAATTGGTTAAGTTTGGATCAGGCTTATGTCAGGTTTTTCATCTAACCATTTTTCATGATAGATTACATCGTCCAGTTTTAACCGTGGAAGCCAGCCACTCGTTTCAAGATCTGGTTTTGACTCAAATTTGTTTACATGACCCAGACAAAGATATGCAACTGGCATCACATGATCTGGAATGTGTAATACATTTCTCAAGTCTTTATTGGAGAGGATACTGACCCAACCAACACCTATTCCCTCTGTTCTAGCTGCAAGCCACATATTCTGGATAGCACAACAAACACTGAAGATTCCAGTTTGAGGTATACTAGTACGACCAATCACAAAAGAGCCCGTTTTTGTCGGGTCATATGTAACGCAGATATTTATTGCCGACTCCAAAATTCCCTCAAGCTTGTAAGACAGATATTTTGATCGTTTTGGCTCTTCGATTAGGTTAGAACTTCTATCTTTTTCTTTTTCAAAGGATTCCTTGATTTTTTTCCTCGTCTCAATATTTTTAATCAAAATAAAATTCCATGGTTGAGAAAAACCAACTGATGGTGCATGATGAGCTGCATTGAGAATTCTAGTTAAAACTTGTTCTTCTATATCCTCCGATGTAAAATTAGATCTTACATCTCTTCTAGAATAGATCGCCCTGTAGAAACTTTCTTTATCTTGTTCTGAAAAATCATTCATTATTTATTACAAAACTTGTGGTGCAGTATAAGCCTTGATTGATATCTGATTAGATCAGATTTATTTGAAACATCATCGCACTTTATGGAATGAGAAATATTCCAAGACCATTCAAAATGCCATGGGGAAAAGGTATGGTCATAGATGAGGTTTCAATACGTTCTCAATATCATGAACCAACAATCCAGCTACTAGAGTTTGACAACGGTGACAGATTACTACGCTTCTGCTCTTATTCGCATGGGCGATTCAGCAGATCACCACTAATGATAGATGAAAAAGACCTAAGGCGGCTTGGAAAGGCTATTGTAAAAGGAAAAGAAATTCGAAAGTTCATCTCAAAACTAAACCAGTGAATATACATTATTGTACTAGGAAACTAGTCATTCTCAACTATCCTTAGGATAAAATTAAATTCAACATATAGCACATTTACGGGTTTTACTGCTAGTAAGTAGGGCATGGACGTGAAGATTACAGATTTATTCAAGTATAATCTCAGTCGCTTCGATAATGAGTACTGAAACCAAGTCTTCTGGACTTGTTAGAAGCCTTTCCCTTTCACAGGCAATAATGATAGGTGTCGCATCAATGATCGGTGGGGCAATCTTTGTGCTAGTGGGACCAGGCATAGATGCGGCAGGACCTGCTTTGATAATTGCATTTCTTCTTAATGGTTTTGTCACACTTTTTACTGCATTAACTTACGCTGAGTTGGGTTCTGCTTTACCAGCTACTGGTGGAGGCTACAAATGGGTAAGGGAGGGACTCCCCAGACCAAATTCATATCTTAGTGGCTGGATGGCGTGGTTCGCACATACTATCGCAGGTAGTCTATATGCTGTTGCATTTGGAACATTTCTTGGTCATTTGTTAAAGTCTGCTGAAATAATAGACGGTGCGTCAGGATTACCACTAGAAAAAATCTTTGCGGCAATTGCAATTATTGGATTTGCTTATGTAAATGTTAGAGGATCTTCACATACAGGGAAAGTGGGAAGTGCAATTACATTTTCTCAATTAGCGATTATTGGAATCTTGATCATTGCGGCTCTTGTTACTATGGCATTTCTAAACCCTAACTGGCCTGATAATTTTCAAGACTTTTTCCCTAATGGTACAATGGGACTAATACTTGCAATGGGTATAACATTCATCGCCTTTGAGGGTTATGAAATAATTGCGCAAGCTGGAGATGAGATTAAAAAACCAAAAAAGAATATTCCTAAGGCTATTCTTATCTCCTTAGGAATTGTAGTTTCTATCTACGTACTGTTTGCTTTTGTCTTTATTGGTGGTTTGGATCCTATGCAGTTGGGACAACCTGCTTGGGAGTTTATTGGAGGTTTATCGGCGGATATGGTGAACTTGGAATTATTGAAGCTGCTGAGTATTATCTTCCATTCGGAGCTTTAATTGTGTTGGTTGGGGGATTTGTATCAACACTTGCTGCACTGAATGCAACAACATTTGCTGCAAGTCGAGTTTCTTTTGCTATGGGAAGAAATCATGATTTACCTCCTGTTTTTAGTCGCTTACACAAAAAAAATAGAACACCATTTGTTTCCACAATTTTTTCCGCTATAGTTATGCTGGTTTTGGCTATGTTATTTGACCTAACAATGATTGCACTTGCTGCTAGTGTCATGTTTTTATTTTTATTTGCGCAGGTTAATGCAGCTTGTATTACCATACGAAGGCTTTCTAAGGAAAAAAAATTGGTCTATGGTTTTAAAACGCCATTCTTTCCTTTAGTTCCGGTTGTTGGTTTTGCTCTTGTTTCTATCCTTGCTGTTTACTTATTGTTCTCTGAGCCACTTAGCTGGTTAATTGCTATTGTTTGGGTAGGAGTAGGTTTTCTGATTTACAGATTGTATACATCAAGGAAAGAGAAAGAACATCATGCACCTCTTGTGTTCAATCAATCACCTGAAGAAAGAAAGGAGTATAGGATTTTAGTTGTTTTTAAGAAACGAACAGCAACTAAACTAACTAAACTTGCTATGGCAATAGCTAATCAGAAGGATGGCGAGGTATCTTTTCTTGACGTAATAACTGTTCCAAAACAAACTCCTTTGATAGAAGTAAGCCGAGGTGGTATTGGAGTTTTTGATAAATTTAAAAAATCAATTTCTCATTCAATACGGCATAGATACTTAGTTAGAATTTGTCATGATCCTACTGAAGCAATTCTAGCTACCGTAGAGGAACAGAGTATTAATACACTAATAGTAGATTTTTCCTTCTTGCGAAATAATAGAAAGCTATTATCACTATCTACCTGCGATGTAATTGGAGTCAAAACAAGAAATAGTTTTGAAAAAGATCTTTCCAATCTTATTGTTTCATATGATAGAGGACGTCACTCAAATCTTGGGTTCGAGATTGCAGCCGCTATCTCAAAACAATTTCAAAGTAAAATTAGACTTGTTCGTGGTGTAAATCAGCCTCCCAAAATTGAGACAGAGATTATAAACAAAATCAACGATATGATGTTTAGCCTTGAGATAAAGAAGGTGCAATTTGAGCCAGTATATCCCAAAACAAAAAATATGTTGGTATCATCTGAACTCTTGAAAAACTTTGATCGAACCAAAACTGGTATCGTGTTTTTAGGTGCAGGAAATCAGGCTGACACGGCTTTTAGTCCAAAAACCTTGGAATTAGTCGCTAAAGCCAATAAGACGGTCATTATTGTACGTAATCATTTATTCTCAGAATTTCATGCAAGATCATTTTGGAACAGGTTCATACACATAGCAAAAGAGAACAAACATCTCTATCGTTTATACATGGAGTTTTTAGAATTTACATACTTGATTAGAACAAGGAAGAAGTTTACAAGATATGACGAAGAATAGTATGAATCCAAATTCTAGGAAATGTTCAAATTGTATACTAACTAAGTTTATTCAAGTGTGAGCTGGTGGACGAAACGCTGCTACGGCAGAGGAAACTCCTCCCTTCATACAGGAAATGTGATCTGTAGATAGATAGTCAGAGATGGCTGGCGACAGAACAGAAAAAAATCCCATCTGGAGCACTGTGATGGTACTGCCTGAGATTTCCAGAGACGGAATGAAAATCTGACCCACATGAAGTAAGGCCAAAACGAACCATAGGTTCCTGTAACAGGTTCAGGTAGGCCGCATAGCGAAATATCGTTTAGAACAGAAGGAGGGTTACGGCTAGCACTCACTTAATCTTTTGGCTTGAAGCCTTTTGGCATTGCGCCACCTTTTTTACTTGCTGATTCTTCAGATTTTTCCTCAACTTGTGGCTTGTTATCATCATAGTAACTTTGGTATCCACCAGAGCTTGAACTTGTTGCAACACCAGTAAGATTACTTGGGTCAATTCCAGTTTGGTCGTAATGTCCTTTCTCTTTCTTTAGTTTTCTCATGCTCATCATATACATAGCAGCACCGCCCACAGCTGCCATCCCAGCCATGCCATAGAGAATAAAGGCTGGAAATTCTCCGCTTGATGTTGACGCATAACCTTCAGGTGCGCTTGGTGTTACACCAAAAATTTCAGAAGATCCCAATGTATCCCTGTTTGCAAATCCAAGTATGTCTATACTTGCATTAGCAGCAGATTCTATAGTTTTTACAACATATACTTTGTCAACAGTAAATGTAGCCTCTTGCGTTAGTTCTCTTATTAGTCCCTCTCGAAGGCTACTCTCTCCCATTGTAAATGAAGAAAGTACACTGCCTGTCTGAAATCCGTGTTGTGCTGCATCTACACCGATTCCAGTAGGATCAAACAGAAAATGCCAGTTTCCAACTGGCTGAGCTTTTATTCCATCTCCATCCATCAATCTAGTATCAAGTAGATCACCAGCTTCACTAGACTTAAGATTCAAAGCTAATGATGGAAAGAATTTTTCAATAGCGGATATTGGTAAGTTGATTTCAACATTACCATGCATTAGCGTAGAAATTACAACCGGTCCAGTAGCGCCAAACCCTCTCCAGTCTATGTCCAACAGTGTGGGTGCATTACCAGAGCCAAATTTAATCACAAAATTTTCAATCACTGGCCGTAACACAATCTTGTAGTCTATTGATGCAGAATTATCTCTTCCAGTCATTGTTACAAGATATTCCAAATTAAGATCAGTAATTTGTGCCTGACTACCCTTTAAACCAATATATGAATTTAATTTTGAAATTAATTCTTTCATGCCAGGGGTTGATGAGTCTGCAGTGAATGAAATTTTATTATTTTTTCCTTTCAACAAGTCAGCCACATTTCCACCATCTGGGTACTCGATAGCAACTGATCTTTGATATGTCATCTTAGCAATAGCAGTATCTGAATTAGGATCTATAGTGACTTCGAGCTGGGAAGATGCAAAAACTGGCATAATACCGCTAAATGCAATAATTACAGTCAAAAATACAGTTATAGTTAATGTCTTAATTAGCACGAATTTTTACACATAATATAGCCTAATTAACTTTATCATGAAAATTACTGCTAATTGAAAAAGTAATATTGGTAAACATAATCTTAAAACGTTCTAGGAGAAAAAAATTGATCACTGTACTTGCGGGCGGCACCGGTTCTGTTAAGCTTGTAAGAGGATTAATTTCTCAAAGATCTGATGTTTCTGTGATTAGTAATGTTGGTGATAATTACTGGCTTTATGGCATGTATGTTTGTCCTGATATTGATACAATTGTTTATGGCTTGTGTGATTTGCTAGATCATGACAAAGGATGGGGTATCAAAAAAGACACATTTGGTTTTTTACGACAAATGGAAGTTTTTGGTGAAGAAACATGGTTTAGAGTTGGTGATAGAGACGCAGCTACGCATCTTATCAGATCTAATATGTTAAAAAATGGCACTAGTTTGTCTGATATTACTAAATGGATGTGTGAAAAATTTGCAATTGAAACTAAAGTTATTCCAGTTACTGACCACTCGATAGAGACACGAATTACAACAAACAAAGGTGAAATGCACTTGCAAGAATATTGGGTTAAATATAGAGGAAGGGATAAAGTCGAAGGCATTCAATACAATGGAGTAGAGAAGGCTCGTCCAAATCCTGAAGCAATTAATGCCATTCATGATTCTGAACTTGTAATTATTGCACCAGGCAATCCTCTAACTAGTATAGGTCCAATGTTGGCCCTTAAAGGACTCCGAAAAGAATTATCTAAAAATAAACATAAAGTGGTAGTGGTAAGTCCTATTATTGGCACTAGTGCAGTTAGTGGACCCGCTGGGAAATATATGGAAGCAGCTGGTGTTGATGTAACAGCGTATGGTATTGCTAGGTGGTATGCAGAAGTTTGCTCTAAGATGGTAATAGATACCAAAGATCGTAAGCAAACAAAAAAGATTGAGGCGTTGAAAATACGTGTCTATGACACTAAAATTAAGATGAATAATAAAATAGGTGAAGAAACACTTGCATCATTTATACTAAATCAAGTACATGGTAATTGAAAACTTCCGCTATTATACCTGTAAAGACATTTTCTAATGCAAAAACAAGGCTAAACCTTCCCCAGCAGCAAAGAGAAGTAGTTTGTAAACTAATGTTTGAGGAAGTTATAAAGACAATTTCAAAATGTAAGTTAATTGACAAAATCATCATAGTATCAAAAGATGAATCAGTTTTGAAACTTGGAAAGACGTTTGGTGCTGAACAAATTTTTGACAACGAATCAGGTGTTAATCACGCTATTTTTTTAGCGGATGAATATATCTCTGATAATGAATATGATTGCTCAATCATATTTCCTCAAGATATACCTGTAATGAAATCTATTGATATCTACAATCTGTTAAGCTTTCTAAAGCCTGATAATTCTGTTATAGTTGTTCCATCGAGACAATTTAATGGAACAAATGCACTAGTTAGACATCCAGCGAAAATCATGAAGCCACAGTATGACATGGGTAGTTATAGATATCAATTAGATGCTGCAAGAACTGAAACTAAAAACATCTCAGTTGCGCTGATTCGAAGAATAATGTTAGATATTGATGATAAAACTGATCTTGAATTAATGTTAAAACAGAATGAAAAACCAGATTTCTGTAATATGATACATAATTTTTAATTTGATAAATTATGTTTTTACTATGTATGCAGTATATTTCTTTTAGAAAATAAACGGTTTAACGTGAAAATCGCAACTGAAATTATTCCAATTGCAAGTAGCATCATTTCAAGTGTATTTAATAAAGAATGCTCAAATGCACTGTCCACAGTAATTTGACTAACATCTGAAATTATGTATGCATATGAAAAAATGAAATAATTTGCTGCCCAGTGAATTAGAATTGCTGGAGCAAGACCATGTCTAAAATACACCCAACCAATTATGATTCCGCTAGCTGTAGCCTGCGCAAATTTACCCGCACTCCATGCCTCACCTGAAATTATGTGCGCAAAGCCAAAAAATACCCCCACTATAATAATCACCAATAACGCTCTTTTCGTATTAACAATGTGAAGGTTTTGCGCGGGTCTCCAAAGTGATCTTATAAGAAATCTAAACGATATTTTATGTGAATATAATGCAAAAAGAGGAAGTCCTATCAACACAACTCTAAATCCAAGTTCTTCCACTATTGGTGCAAGTGATAAATCAAAAAACTGTATGAGATGATTTGCTCCAACTGGTGGTACAATTGAAATTCCAAAAAATTCCTGTATTGCTATTATACTACCTGATACTATTACCAAAATGGAAAACCATTTAATGATCACAACAACGTGATTATCTTGAATCGGGTAATTTCCTTCTGAAATAATTGATTGTAATGTAGCAAGGAAATTTTTCTTTGGACCAAAAATAGAAACAGTAAACAAAATCAAAAAAATACACCATAACATGATAAATCCGTCACCCAACTCAAATTTCATTGGAATCTCTAGACCTAATCCGCCAAGAAAAACATTCAAGCCATTCATTGGATATTCATGTGTGACATAATCTCCAATTTCCGAATTGAACACTAAATATGCTCCAATGGGAAATGATAAAATCATCAAACAAAAAATTATTGATAGTAAAGCACTATAGGGTATTCCAAGTACTTGTAAAATTTTGTTTTGCAATGACACTTTTTTCTAGTGTAGCTCTATTGTTTCTTCAGCAAAACCAAGCTTTACTAAAGTTTCTTTGATCGTATCCCTATGATCGCCTTGTAAAAAGACATAACCCTCTTTTGCAGTTCCACCGCATGCATATTTGGATTTTAGTTCTTTTACAACACTTTCAAGGTTGTTAATCTTAGGATCTAGTCCCTCAATCATAGTTCCTTTTTTTCTAAAACGTCGAGTTTCTAGACGTATTATAATATGCGTACTATCTTTATCAAGTTCACCACAGGCGCATAAGTCTTCAGGAAGTCCACATGTATTACAAATTACCGCCATTACTTACGAATATGAAGATCATCTCAGCCTATTAAGCCTTCTCAGAATTTTAAAAACAGAATGAATTACTAAACCCTAGTATTTTTTAAAACCCATTATCATATTATATTAATGTCCAAAGAACTCACACAAAAAGCGGTTAAGTTGCTTCTAGATGGTGCTACCTTACTAAGTGAACCATGTCCATATTGTAAGGGTGTTCGTGTCATGAAAGACGGACATGCTTTATGTGTAAACTGTGGGAAGGAACCTGAACAAAAACCAGTAAAAACTCAAAACGAAAAGGTAAAACCTGCTAGTTCTATTAACACGCTTCAAAAGAAACTTGAAAAGTTATCTAATCAACTTGAAAAAGAGAATGACCCAGTAAAACAGCAGCAATTGATAAAATCGATCGATTTACTAATAGGCGTCATTGCTAAATTAAAGCCATGATAACAAAAGTTTTTATCTTAACTTTCCAGATTTTAGAATAGAATGGCTGATAAAAAGAAAAATGCACCACTGCCAGCATCTAGTGCAGGATTACTGAGATTTTTTGAAGATGAAACTAGAGGCTTTAAGATTGATCCAAAAATCATCATTTCAATTCCTATAAGCCTTATTGGTCTTTCGTGGGCATTAGAAATTTTACTATCTCCGTAGATACCATGTCAGATTCGAACGATATTCAGAATATTCACAAAAGATATAGTTTTACGCTTATAAATCCGTCATCATTTTACGTTTCACTATTTTCGTCTGTTGGTATAGCAGCCATAATATCAGCACTTGTTTTTCATAACTTCATTCAGAATTACGATATCCTTTATCATCTTCCAGCTGTGGTTGCTGTATTACTTGTAACACAATATTTTGATTCGCGTTTTACAAGACATAAAGAATATTCAAAATCGTTGCATATGTCATTTTTTGGAAGTGTGTTATGGTTAATCACTGTGGTTGCTGGAATTTTAGGAGCTATGATAATCTCAAAAGAACTCTCTTTGTTTTACATTGCAATTGGTATGTTCATTTTTTCCAGTTTTCGAATTGGAATTATGACCACCTCACTTGGCATCAGTTTAAAAAAATCATGTGTACTATGTTTCGTTCAACCGCTAGCAATGTTTCTTGTTCTAATACCAATTGATATGTGGTCTGTTCTATATAATGTGGAAACTTTAGCATTTGGAATTGTGTTTCTAACTGTTGCCGTTTTTTGGTCTTATTTTACAAATAGAACTGGACTCCCGGGAATAAAAAGCACACATAAGTTGTTGCAGGCATATCTACAGTCAGTATCACAAAGTGATCCAAGTGAAATGGAATCAATAATTCTTGAGACGTCAAAACCATCACAAATTTCCACATCTCAAATACGTTTCTATACAGATGAGAACAAAAATGATTTTCGCATGGTACTTCCAGACATTCATCCAGGTCCATTTCACCCGGTTGGCGGTAGTGACATCCCGCATCAAATCTATAAAACTATGAATTCATCTGCAATGGTATTACATAGTGTATCTGATCATTCACTTAATCTACCCTCACGACAAGATGTAAAAAATTATCTAGATGGGTTATTAGAAAGCTCTGTCTCAACAAAGGGTGTTACATGTACAGAACCTGTTACTGCACAGATAAACAGAGCACGTGTTGTTGGTTTACGCTTCGATGAAACTGCAGTTTTGTTTCTATCCTTGTCACCGCACGGTATGGAAGACGTTCCACTCTTCATAAAGACTGAGATTGAACAAATAGCAAAAAACAGGAGTTTTCAAAATGTGTTCGTTGTTGACACTCATAACGCCATGGGTGGGGAGCTATCACAGGAGGATTCACAAGATATGATAACAGCAGCAAAATCTGTTCTTGACATTCTTATCACAAAAATAAGCTACCCGTTGCGATATGGTTATGCTAACTCAAAATCTATGAACATTAAAACTGATGATCTAGCTGGTGGAGGTATAGGAGTATTGTGTCTTGCTATTGATCAAAAGAAATACTTTCTGTGTTGGGCTGATGCTAATAACATAGAAAACGGCATACGTGAAAAAATTGTGACATATCTGCAAGACAATGGATGTGATCTAGTTGAAATGTTTACTTCTGACACTCATTTTACAACAATGGGAGTTAGAAACAGAAATGGTTACTACCAGCTAGGAATTATTACCGAACCAGAAAGATTATCAAATTGGTGTTTATCTATTGCAAAGCAGGCTGAAAAAAATATAGTTACGGGTAAATTTGAAATTTTAGAGAACCAAGCAAAAGTCAGAGTTATGGGTACAGGGATTTTTGAGCATCTTTCCAGAGCACTTGATAGTTCATTGAAAATGACAAAAATATTCATGGTTGGTTGTGTTGGAATATTCTTGTTGTCTATTTTTCTAT
>LUMJ01001260.1_pt1 | contig 11381 bp, 18 predicted proteins | sample 729631 | NCBI WGS metagenome assembly LUMJ01 (sample SAMN03860266, study PRJNA289734) | marine metagenome | biome: seawater column; feature: ocean; material: water; isolation source: Red Sea water column Station 22 - depth 500m | place: Saudi Arabia: Red Sea | collected 2011-10-15 | depth 500 m | reverse complement strand
CCTAAGTTACAGGTCGAGGGATCGAAGCCCTCCAAGCCCGTCTTTGAATTTGGTTATAGTTTCTAGCAATTTCAAAACCTATTAGGGCTATTGTAATTACCAGCGTGTGAAGAAATCTGATGTTTGTCTTTGCAAGTGTCACCTTGGCGGTGCTGTCAGTTGCCCTGGCTGCAAAGAAAACCATGGTGATGGGCACAAGTGTGAACACTGTTAATGGTGTTTTATCCAGATATTCTTCCGTCAGCAGTATAAACAATTTTTTGGCTTAATTTTTTGCTAGGTTTTTTGCTAGGTTTATGGCTGCCGTGCGCATAATCCGCACTTTTCTGGGCTACAAAACAGACAATAGTTAAGAACCACGTGATGGGCACAGCATAGAGAAACACAATATCAAATGCCTCATCATAGTCTACAAACATAGGCCAAAGTAGTGTTAAAACAGCCGCAAAAACACCACAAACTAGAGTAGCCAGATGGTTATAGACATAACCCATGATTTTTCTGAAAATTAATTGAATATAACAGTAATGTTGGGTTGATACAAAGAATAAAAGAAACTAAATGATTGTTTATGATGTTTTTTGTTTTATAGGCTGCGTGTAAGTAGATTGGGTTTCTGATTGTAAAATCTTTATTTTTGCAAGTAATTCGTTTCTCAGCTCTCGTGCAACTCGTCTGACTGTTGGTCTCGGAACACCAAGCTCTTCAACTACTTTAGTGTAAATATCTTGTTTGTCTGAAATCCCATTATCAAGACAAGAATTAATTGCTTCCTTAATCACCGTGCTCTGATTTGCATGATTCACAAATGGTGTTTTTTGTTGTTCTATATAAGACTAATTTCCAAAATCACATTTAACATAATTTTTATTATAGTAAATGAACTGAGTTTTTTAAAAACTAAACTTATGGTTTTTAATTATATTGAGTAATACCTAAATTCATGATTCAAGGCGGTGACCCAAATACAAAAAAATCTGATAAAAGTGCATGGGGAACAGGAGGCCCTGGTTATAACATAAAAGCTGAATTTAACTCAAGATCCCAGCTTCGGGGAATTGTATCAATGGCTCGTTCAACTGATCCAGATAGTGCAGGATCACAATTTTTCGTTGTAACTAGCGATAGCACATTCCTTGATAGACAATATACTGTGTTTGGCCAAGTTACAGATGGAATGGAAGTAGCAGATAAAATTGTTAATCTTCCTAGAGATGGTAATGACTGCCCCTTACAAGAAGCTAAAATGCTTCAGGTAACTATATCTGATGCTTAGTTGGTTAACATTGCTTCTTTAGCAAAGTAAAAACTTCTATCACCTTGTTTATTTTTTAGAAGTTCTTTGCTGAAAGCCATCTTAGCTAGAATCTTTGATACATCCAATGGACTGGCAATCCATCCGTGTTCTCTTAACGTATCCACAGTTTCAGCTACCGATCTTGGTTGATCAAAAAAATAATTTTTTGATAAAATCAAAAGTTTTCCACGCAATTCATTTAGCGGAACAATGACTGGATTATTAAATTCTGGTTCGTAGATCTCTGCATCCTCAAGTGAGCTTAAGCTGTTTTCTCCTATATTTTTTTGAACTTCTAAGACATCTGTAATAACTTTGACATTGTTATCTTGTAAATTCACAGCAAGATTTTCAATAACTTCACCAAGACTATGATTATCTACATAGAAATCTCTGGAATCAACTTCAATTTCGTTGTCTCCTATTTTCAGTCTGATTTTAGCCAATAATTTATAATTTTTAATTTTCATTTATTCTGTTAGCTCTAAGTAGCTTGTAGAATATATCAAAATTTTTACACTCTAATAATTTCGAATATTTTGAAAGGGATTTATACGAAATAACATGTGTTGAAATAATGCTAACTGTTTTTGGTTCAACAGCACTTGATACTATCAGAACGCCAACTAAGGTGTTGAAAAATGTTCTGGGTGGAGCTGCTACCTTTGCCGGAATTTCATCAAGTTTTTTTGTTAAAACTGGATTAATTGCTGTAGTAGGAAAAGATTTTCCAAAAAAATATCATGATGTTCTAGCCAGTCGTCTTAACTTGGATGGTCTATCTGTAAAAAATGGAAAAACTTTTCGATATGATGGAAAATATGATAAAACTTTAAGCACAAGAACTACATTGCGTACAGAACTAAATGTCCTTGAAAATTTTCAACCGCGTGTTCCACAACACTATAAAAAATCCCAATTCGTGTATCTTGCTAATAATGATCCCGACCAAAATATTGCGTTGATTAAAGAGTTTGATCGTGTAAAGTTTTCAATGTGTGACACAATAGAGTTTTGGATTTCTACTAAAAAGGCATCAGTAATTAAAATGTTCAAAAAAGTTGATGCTGTAGTAATTAATGACGAAGAAGCAAGACTTCTAACCAAAGAATTCAATTTAATTAAATGTGCCAAAAAAATTATGGATTGGGGAACAAAATATGTTATTATAAAAAAAGGCGAACATGGTTCACTTTTATTCTTTGAAGACGTTATTTTTCCATCTGTAGCATTTTCTATTGAAAATGCAATAGATCCTACTGGTGCTGGTGACTCATTTGCTGGTGCTATGATAGGCTATCTAGCAAGTAAGAAAAAAACAGATCTTGCAGCAATTAAAAAATCTACAGTTTATGGTAACGTGATGGGTTCATTTGCTGTTCAGGGATATGGGCTTGATGGATTATTACAAATCAAAAAATCAGATATTAAAAAAAGAGTTGCGTTGTATGAAAAAATAACTAGATTCTGAAAAGTTATACGTGTTAATGATTTGTGTATAATATGCAAGACAAGCTAGAGAATATTTTTTCTCTTCAGAAAAGTTTTGAGAAAATGATGAATCTAGATAGATACCCAAAAGATGTTGAAGGAAAAGTCTCTGCTTTGTGTAGTGCCATGATCCATGAAGTCGTTGAGCTTCAACGCACAACAAACTGGAAATGGTGGAAAAAACCTATGCGTTTCAATGAGGAGGAAGCTCGGGAAGAATTGATCGACATATGGCACTTTCTGGTCCAGGCTTCAATAGAGCTTAATTTAACACCGGACGACATTTTAAAAGAATACCAAAGAAAAAACGAAATCAATAGGCAACGACAAAAAGATGGTTACTGATTCAGTTTCTGTCGTTAGAGAGGATTTTTTCCATTATAATCATATCTGATTTCCTTACTTTCGAATGTATTGGTAGACTAAGTACGTGACAAGTAGCCCATTCTGTGTTTGGCAGGCTCGTTTTAGTTTTGTAATATGGTGTCTTGTGGATTGGAGTAGAATAGTAAACCGTGGCGCCTATTCCCGAAGAATTTAGTTTTTTCATTGTATTGTTTCTGTTTTTTAAAGCAATCGTATACAAATACCAATTCAACGTTTCGTTTTTTCGTTGCTTTGGCAATATAATATCGTGGTTTTTTAAAAGTTCAGTAATAATTTGTGCGTTCCTTTTACGCTCTCTTAACAGTACAGGAAGTTTTTTAATTTGGATTTTTGCTATTGCGGCATTAATTTCAGGTAGCCGTAAATTCAGACCGAACATTGTCGTAAAATGGTTCTTAGATAGGCCGTGGTTACGAATTTGTTTTAATTTTTCAAAGAGTTTTTTATCATCTGTGATAATAGCGCCTCCTTCTCCAGATGTCATCACCTTTGCAGCATAAAAACTAAAGCAACCGAGATGAGAAAATGTTCCGGTGTGTTTTCCTTCAAGTTTTGAACCGAGTGATTGTGAAGCATCTTCAATTATTTTGAGGTTGTTCTTTTTTGATATCTCTAAAATTTCCTTTATGTATGCAACGTGTCCGTATAAATGAACCGGAATCACTGCCTTGGTTCGTTTTGTAATTTTTTTTCTTAAATCTTCGGGATCCATTGTATAATTATCTTTTAGAATATCGACAAATACTGGTTTAGCACCAACAGATTTTACCGAGTTAGCAGTTGCAACAAAAGTAAATGATGGAATCAAGACTTCATCACCAGTTTTTATATCTAGTGCGTGTAGAGAAGCCTGCAGTGCAGCTGTACCAGTATTGACAGATACCGCAAATTTCGACTTAACAAACTTTGATAGAAGTTTTTCAAATTGTTGAACACGTATTCCACCATCAAATGATGATGATGTTAATGACTTTTCTGACAAAACAGCTTTAACTTCTTTTATTTCTTCATTGCCAATATTGGGAATATTTATTGGGATTTTCATTAGCACGTTTGATGGTTGTTTCTTTAATAAGTTTCATTGATAAATTCTAGGTTTTTATAACAGATTTCTATTACGCAATGAGTGAAAAGACGGCACCTACACGAACATGACAGACAATATAGGGTATTTCTCTATGTTTTCTACGCATGTATGATAATAATGTCTTCCATAACATTCTTCGGTATTTACTCTATGTCACAAGACTGGAACGAACAAGGTATGTTTGTGATGGGAGAGGTTCTGGTACAAACCCAAGTTCCATTTGAGAACTTTGCAAATCTGTCAACTTGGCTTTTCTTTTCCTGTGTGATAGGTTGGTACTGTGTTTCTAGAATTGGTTGGAAAAAGACAACTGGTTTGCGTTCATATAGAATGGCGCTTCTTCAGCTGATGTTACTAGGATTTACTATAATTTGTTTGTACGAGGTATTATGGAATTTTACAATATTGAATGCTGAAATCACTTCACAGATGATCTTAACTGGTACAACGCCAGACATTGATGCGCTTGCTGTTGAATATCCAGATGTTCTGCGGCCGTGGAACTTGATTTTTGCAACAAAAGTTTGGCTCGCTGGTGCTATAATTAGTGCCCATGCTTTCTGGCTTAGTACAAAACCAAGAAAGTCTTCAGAAGAGTTGGAATCATAATCCCAGTGTGTTTTAGTCAAAAAAAATAATACCAGCATTTAATACACCTCAATTTTGGTTATTTACAGGAGTGATAAAATGTCAGACGAACGAAGAGACAGAGAAATGCATAAGGCAACTTGCGCTGATTGCGGTAACGAATGTGAAGTTCCATTCAAACCAAAAGAAGACAGACCAGTCTATTGTAGAGAATGTTTTCAGAAGCATAGAAGAAACTAGTATAAGATAACCATACTAAGATAATACCTAAATTTAGCATATATAGGAAGTATGCTTGTAGGTTTTACCGTATCTGGGGTTACAAAAACATAATCTGGAAACTTTATAGGCTTTCAAAAAAAATTCAATTAAAATGGATGTCACTGAGAAAGTAAGTCTAATCTCAAGACCACCAACGGAGGAAGTTGTTACACAAGAGGAATTATTAGAGCTTTTCAAAACCAATTCAAAGCCAAAACACTACATAGGTATTGAAATTTCAGGTTTCCTGCATTTAGGTAGCCTGATAAGCGCCGGTTTCAAGATTAATGATTTTGTTAAGGCGAGTGTAGACTGTACTGTCTTTTTGGCTGATTGGCACACTTTATTAAATGAAAAGCTAGGAGGTAGTTTTGAAACCATAAGAAAAGTTTCTAAATATTACGAGGATGCGTTTAGATTGGTTTGTCCTGAAGCAAGCATAGTTTTAGGAACAGAGCTTTATGATTCCAAAAAAGAATACTGGTCTGAGCTTGTGCAAATTGCAAAGCATATGTCATTAGCTAGAACTATGAGGACCCTTACCATAATGGGAAGATCAGAAAACGACGAAAAGATTGATCTTGCAAAACTTCTCTATCCTGCAATGCAAGCAGAAGATATCCATTCCCTTGATTTGGATATAGTTCATGCGGGAATGGATCAGAGAAAAATTCACATGTTGGTTAAAGATGTTTTCCCAAAAATGAAATGGAAAGTTCCAGTTGCTGTACACCATAAATTATTGCCAGGGTTAACTAAACCCACAAAAGAAAAACCTGACGGTGAAGTTGCAAAGATGAGCAAATCTGATCCCAATGCTGGTATTTTCATTCAAAACTCAGATGATGAAATTAGAACTAAAATTAACAAGGGGTTTTGTGAGGAAGGCAGTATTAAAAATAATCCTATACTAGAGATTGCAAGATATGTAGTGTTTCATGAATTTGACACTATATCTATTGAACGACCTGAAAAATTTGGTGGTAATATTAGCTATGATAATTTTGAAAGTTTAGAATCTGATTTTGCACAAAAGAAGCTTCATCCTACTGACTTGAAGCAATCTGTTGGAGAATCTTTGGTCAAGATTGTATCACCAGTTAGGGAGAAGTTGACATTGAGTGATGAACTGTCTGATTTAATAAAAAATAGTTACTAAATTAATTCTGCATTTTTTGTTCTGCCTGAAGACTGTATTTTGATTTATAGCCTCTCGGATTGATCATTAAATCGTTAAAGTTGTAGGTTGATGAGTTTCCTACAATTACCGTGCTTATCATGCCTAGCTTGTCAGCATATTCTTCCATATGTTCTAGATCCGTAATAACTATTGATTGTGATTCTCTATACGCACCTTTGATAATTGCAACAGGAGTATTTGAAGAACGATATTCCAACAAAAGCTTCCTAGTGTCCTGTAACTGGTGTATTCTTTTTTTGCTAGATGGATTGTAAATTACTATTACATAATCTCCTGCCGCTGCAGCTTCAACTCTTTTTACAATTATTTCCCAAGGAACAAGAAGATCACTCATACTTACTACCGCAAAGTCTGTCATTAATGGTGAGCCAATTAGTGATGCACAAGAGTTCACATCTTTTCCATCTATTAGATCTGCAACCAGATTTACATATGTTGAATATCCAACAATAGTGTCACTTTCTTCAATGACTTGTTTTGCCCGAAAAGTCATGTGGTCATGATGACCCGGACCAACACCTACTACGTATAGTTTGCCGGCCATAATCTTAAACGAATTTATAATTAATTTATCTCTTTCAATATTTAGTGGATTTTATCCAACTGGAATTCTTCGTGAAGTGATTGAATAACGGACCCCCAGTCAGAATCCTTTACAACAAATGCTAGATTAAGTTCTGAAGATCCTTGTGCTATCATCATTACATTGACATTTCTTTTTTGTGCAGCAGAAAATACTTTAGCGGCTACGCCTACTGTGCCTTTCATACCTGAACCAATCACGGCTATAATTGAGGCGTTTGGTGTTGTTTCAATTTTTTTAACCATCTTTCCCAATAGATTCATTTCAAGTGCATTAACAGCTTTTACAAGATCTACTTTTTTTACAATTATTGAGATGCTTGCCTCAGATGGATTGGAAGAAACCATCAGTACGTTGATGTTTTTCTCCGCTAGAATTGTGAATATTTTTGCAGCAGAACCTGGTGCGGCAAACAGTATACCTCCGCTTAGATCCATGAGACCTATATTTCGAAGCGCAGAAACACATTTGACAGTTTTTTTGGTTGCTGTGGAAGGTGATGGAGTGACAATTGTTCCAGGATTCTTTATATCAAAAGTACTTCGGATTCGCATAGGAATTTTTTTTGATAATAAAGGTTCGAAAGTTTTAGGATGGATTTGTTTCGCGCCAAATTGTGCCATTTCTATTGCTTCAGCATATGAAACTTCATTGAGTAGTTTGGCATTTTTTACAAGTTTAGGATCAGCAGTCATTAAACCGTTAACATCACTCATTAACCAAACTTCGTCTGCATTTATACAAGAAGCAATTATTGTCGCAGTATAATCTGAACCACCACGACCAAATGTAGTTATATTACCATGTTGATCAGCGCCAGCAAAACCGCCTACAACGGGAATAATTTTTTTTGATAATAAAGAACCAAGCGTCTTGGAAATACGAATTCTAGTAGTATCCATCAATGGTCTTGATTCACCAAAATTTGAATCAGTAACTATTCCAACTTCCTTGCCATTCAGCGCTGTAGATTTTTTCCTGAGATCCTGTAGGGCATAAGACACTAAATCATCAGAAAGTCGTTCGCCAAAAGAAATCAAATAATCTAATGAGCGAACTGAAACTTCCTTTAATAATGCAAGCCCACGAACTAATTCCTCTAGTTCTGAAACATCGGCACTTAGTTTTTTTAATAATTGTTTTTTGATTGCAGGATTTTTGATAGTTTGGTTAGCAAAATCCTTATGTTTTTTAATTATCTTATCCAATGTTTTAGCAACACTATCTTTCTTTTTCTGTTCAACCATTCTCGAAATTTGAATTAGCTCATCAGTTATACCATCAATGGCTGAGCAAACGACAACAATCTCATTGTTTTTAGTAAATGAGGTAATGGTTTGTGCTACATCTCTGATATTCTTAGGGGATGAAAGGGATGTGCCTCCAAATTTTAACACTAGTTTCAAATTAGTATACCTATTTTAATTATCCATAAATTCGTTAACTTTCAACGCGTGGAGCCAAATAGAAGTGAATTCTTCCAATATTTGCAACTTTGAATTCAATGCGTAATGGTTTTGCGCTTGAAAATTCGCATGTTATTGAGCCAGCTGTACTGCCAATTGCTTTTACAATAGGATTAAGGTATTCTAGACTGTAGGTACCAGTGCTTTCTTGAGTTACAGATAATTCTTCTAGTCCATCCATGTCTTTTTCAAAGTTTTGATGGTGTTCTCCAGAATCTCCCTTCCCAGAAAATTCTACGCTTTTAGACGTTGTTTTTATGGACAAGTAATCTGAGACTACATCAATATCGCCTAATATGTTATCAAAGGCATTAGAAGATAAACTAATTTTTGAATCATAAGAGATTTTTGGGAGTGGTGTATCTGAGGCTGAGCTTTCGATTAGCCTCATTTTGTATTTCTTGTTTTTCCCTATCAATATATCTAACATGTTGTCACCGGAGATGTTAATTTCAATGCTTTCATTTTTCTCAGCTCTTTTGATTATTTTAGAAAATTCATCAACACGAACACCAAATTTTATGTCGCTATCACAATTATATTTTTCAAAGGCAGAGTTTGGCCAGGAAATATCTATTAGTGCAACATGTGAAGGATCCATTCCTCTAAATGAGATGTCCTCTACTGTTGCTTCAAATGTAGCTTCTTCCACCAAAGTTGTTATGGCAGAAATTACTGCCTTCCATTCATTAGAACTACTGGTTTTTGCTGAAAATTCCAATTTAATGAAAAGATTGTAATGTCAAAGTTAAACGTTATGCGTACTCACGCCAAGTATGGTTACATTTTATGCATTTATAAAATCGAGTTTCAGGTTCATCGGCACTACGAGTCTGTAAACTCCACCAAACTCCCTCCTCGTTATGACATTTTTCACAGTCAATCTTTATAGTTGATTTTAGTCCTTTCGCCTCATTCACGTCAGATTCATCCATAATTAGAAGTTCAGAATCCGCTCTTCCAGATCCAGCAGGTTTTTCTTTCTTAGTTTGACCTGGTTTTTCTTTAACATATTGACATTTTGGGCAAACGAGAGATAAACTCTCATTGCTATTTTTTAGACGCGTTTCACAGTTAGGACAAAACTCCATGATGTTACTAAGCCTTTATCTTAGATATTACTAATTTTTTTATATCAGCAGTTTTTTTGATTGATGCATTTGTTGCATTAATGATATCATTTAATGGGTTGGTAGAATCTACTTTCATAGCTAATGTATTTGTAAGTGGGTGTTTAGTTATAACCCCGGCAAATTCAGTAGCAGGATCTTTAAGTAATTCTTGCTGGACAATATACAAAACGCCGATATCACCGCCTTTAATTGCTAAATTTACTTGTTTTTTACCCAAATTTTCCAGCTGAATGTCCATGTAATCAAAAAAGAACTTATTGTAGATATAAATCATTGTCAGATGATCAGTATGACTAATACGATTTCAAACTTGGAGTTAATCAAGGATAAGAATGAATACACAATAAATGATAGTATTTTGATAAATGTGAGATTTTCATTAAATGGGAATATACGTAATTCGTTTAATGAAAAAAACTGGACTGATGCTTATGAAAAAAATGATAATCAATTCAAATTGAAATATGGTGGTAAACCAATAAATACTTACAGAAAAGCGTCGATATTTTGGACTAGGAATCCTAAACTTGTTAATCCGATGAAGGAACGAAGAGTTTGGGTTCAGGTTGCAAAGAATTTTGAGCCGTTTATAAAATTGACAGAAAATGATGTACAAAAAGAACTGTTTGATTTTAACGAACAGATTATTCTAACTGCTGCTGAATTAGGTAAAGGAAAACATAAGATTGGTGCAGAGGTTTTTGTCTCATGGAACAAACATGTATACACTGATGGAGATAAAGAAAAATTGCATTCAGAAGAAATTGAAATTAACATCAGTTAGGATATAAGTGGGTTTTTTAAAAAAAATAATCATGGCAAAATATGATGGCTTGCTAGGACAACCACTTTTGGAAGTAGAAGAACCGGATAAAGAAGGTGGTGTTACCCTGATATTCAAGGATAATAGATTTTTGTTTGTGAAAATAGAAGATGGTAAACTCTCTACTATTTCAATCCCAGAGTGATTATATGGTAAAGTTTGATGGAATAAGAATGGCAGAACTTGTTGAAGTACAAGATCCTGATAAAGAAGGTGGTATAACGCTTGTTTTTACAGATAACAAATTTCTCCACATAAAAATAGTAGATGGGAATATCGTAACTGAATCAGTTCCTGAATAGCTAGCGTCGCAAAGACTTTTCAAACCGAAAAATTACTTCCTCCTGTGAATATGATTGAATTGAACCTGATCTTTCCTCGCGAACTTTTTGTGTAGCTTCATCCGCAGACATGTTTTGATATTTTACCAAATAACAAGCAAGCACAGTACCAGTTCTTCCCATACCAGCTAGACAGTGCACTAAAACAGGTTCATTATTAGTTATTCTTCTATGAATAAAATCTACTGCGTGGATAAGATCATCAAATTCAGGAACACCCATATCGTTTGACACAACGTGAAGATAGTTGACGTCTTTCATCCAGCTTTCATCAAGTGGTTCTTCTCTAACAGTAACAATAGATTTTACGCCCTGCTCTAATAGCCATTTAACTTCGTCAATGGAAGTAGGAATTGCACTGCCGGCAAGCTTGTTTTCAATCAACCAAGAAAATCTGTCTGGCCGTCCCGTAATAGTCCCATGGACCTTTCTCCAAACATCACCATATATTGTCATACCAGAAACTTAGAAATTGATAATATAAGCTTGAGTTGTCATTAATAAAAATAAATTAAAAGTGGATGAACTTAATCTACTAGTTCAGTCCAGCCTTTTACGAAAACTGAATTTCTGTATAGTGGAACCGGTACTCCAACAGTGAAGTCCATTGGTCTCATCCAAAAGATTGCCTTTGTTGGGCAAACACCAATACATGCTCCATCGGAGATGCATCTTTCTGGATAAAATACAAATGCTTTTCCACGTTTCCAGCCTTCAACTGGT
>LUMJ01000593.1_pt1 | contig 11419 bp, 10 predicted proteins | sample 729631 | NCBI WGS metagenome assembly LUMJ01 (sample SAMN03860266, study PRJNA289734) | marine metagenome | biome: seawater column; feature: ocean; material: water; isolation source: Red Sea water column Station 22 - depth 500m | place: Saudi Arabia: Red Sea | collected 2011-10-15 | depth 500 m | reverse complement strand
GCCTAAGAGTATATGGTGTGTAGTTGAGGGTGAACAATATGGTCTTAACTTCTTTACTGCAACATGGAACAACAAATCAAATCATTGTTCCGGTGATCATGGATTTTAGTTGAAAAAATTATTGTGACAAATTCAGCATAGATTTTAAATATACTTTCTTCATAGTATCATGTATTGCACCTGAAATATTGTAAAAATTGTGTTATGCCAGATACCAAGTGGGAAAATAAGTTAGATGAAACTGGAATTTGTTCTGCATGTAGGTATGTTGAAGTTAAAGAAAAAACAGATTGGAAAGAAAGAAGAGATGAATTAAAACAAATTTTTGAGAAATATAAAAATAAAGATGGTAGTAATTATGATTGTATTATACCAGTAAGTGGAGGAAAAGATTCTCATTATCAGACATATATCGTAACGCAAGAGTTTGGACTTAACCCACTACTTGTGTCATTTCGACCTACCTACAAAGAACTAACCGATATTGGAAGAAAAAATCTGGATAATCTCAAAAAAGCATTTAATGTTGATTGCCTTGAATTTTCTCCAAAACCTGATGTTTATAGAAAGATGCAAAAAATTGCTTTGTTAGAATTAGGTGATGCATCATATCCTGCCCATTTTTCTATTTTTACTGTACCTGTAAGAGTTGCTGTAGAAAAAAAGATTCCATTAATCATTTGGGGTGAAAACTCTCAGGCTGAATATGGTGGTCCTAAAGATGATCAAGAGAAAAAATATTTGGATCCTGTTTGGTTGAAGAAATACGGTTTATCAATCAAAGCTCCCGGACACACTGATTATAATGGTCCTGAATTTATGCGAAAGCATGGAATTGAACAAAAAGATTTGATTCCATATTCTTATCCAAGCGAGAAAGAGTTACGTGATGTTGGAGTTACAGGAATTTTTCTTGGTCAATTTGTAAAATGGGATATTTTTAAACAGCTTGAATTAGTAAAAAAATGGGGATTTACTGTTATAGATGGTCAATCGGAAGGTACATACACAAACTTTGAAAATTTAGATAACAAGGATCTAGGTTTCCATGATTATCTCAAGTGGTTAAAATTTGGTTATGCTCGTACCTCGGATCACGCATCAATGGAAATAAGGAAAAAAAGAAAGACTAGGAAAGAAGGACTTGAACTGGTTAAAAAATTTGAGGGAAAAATTCCTGAACAATATTTGGATGAGTATTTGAAAGATTTTGAAATGACACGTGATGATTTTTCTAAATGCATGGATAAATTCACTAACAAAGATCTATTCAAAAAGGATGAAAACGATAATTTAATTCGTGACGAAAATGGTAATCTGGAAAAAATTAATTATGATAACGTAGATTAAAATTGTAATTTTATTATTATTTTTTTATTATATAAGACGGAGTTTGAGAGAATGGAAATTTTCTTATTTTGATTTTTTTATTGCGAAAATATTCGTTTACGGCCATTGTCTCTCCATCCCAAATTCCATAGTCATCAAGCATTAAAATTGCACCTTTAGATAATTTTGGATAAAAATTTTTTAAAATTGTTATGGAAGGTTCGTAGAAATCTACATCTAAGTTAAGTAAAGAAATTTTCAATTTAGGGTGAGATTTCAAATATCTGGGCACCGTTTGCGTAATGTCACCTTCTATTAGCTCAATATTTTTTTCAAGTCCTTTTTGCTTCAAAATCTTCCTTAATTGTTTTTCAGATATCGCTTCTTTTCCATGAGATAATAATTTCTTTCTACGTGTATAATCACTGGATATTTTTGTGGTAGGATGTTTCCCAAAAGCATCAAAAGCTATTATTTTCTTGTTTGATTTTTTGAATAATTTTAGAAATGTAGCAAATCTGATTAGTGATATGCCCTTAAAAACTCCACATTCTATGATGTGTCCCTGACTTTTGGAAGATAGTTGAAACAGCTCATAATGAGCAATCATTTTACCTATTCTTGAATTATCACATGAAAGATAGAAATTATTCTCATAGTCAAAGGGCTTATCGAAGTTAGGTAGTTTGATCATAATATTATCAAATATGTAGAATGATTCCTCAGTATCTTTTATAGATTTTTAATCTTTGCTTCGAATGTGATTAAAAATTAACAAGCATAACTATGAATGTAAAAAAATTTGAGAAAATATGAATGAAAATGGAAAAGATGAACATTCGACAGATATAAGAAACAGATTATTTGCTCACAAAGGATTAGCATTAATCGGTTCAGCTGATATAATAGGTAATGCCATTTCAGCAGTATTCTGGCTTGTAATTGCATCATTATTGTTAGTTGAAGAATATGGTGAAATTAGTTATTTTATTGCTATAGCATCATTGGGGGTATGTTGCATAGTAGGATCACCAGAAACATTAATGGTGTTTTCTACAAAACATAAGAAAAGTATTCCAACATTATTACTTCTTACACTAATTTTTACCGGAGTAGCTTCCTTGATAGCTTTTATTATATCTCAAAGATTCGAAATAATTTTTCTTATATTTTCATTTATAGTTCTTGAAGCATCAATAACTCTTTTACTGGGAAAAAAATTGTATACTAGATATTCAAAATTTTTATTGACACAAAAAATACTTCAATTTGTACTTGGTGTGGGTCTATCTTTTTCATTGGGAGTTAATGGGGTTTTAATCGGAATTGCACTAGCAAATTTTTCATTAATTCCTATTTTCTATAAGGAATTAACAGCTCATAAAATTGATCTTTCATTACTAAAACCAAAAAAAGAATTCATCGTTAATAATAATATAATTTACATAATATCCGTTTTTCGAAGAGACATTGATAAAATTATTGTTGTACCAATCTTGGGTTTTACGGTGTTAGGTAACTTTGCATTAACACTCCAATTTTTTACAATAATGATGGTTATATCGTCTATCTCATACAAATATTTACTGCCTAAGGATGTTAGTGGCGAAAAAAATGCGAAATTAAAAAAAATCTTAATCCTAGTTTCTGTTTTAATCGCAATGTCAGGATTCTTCTTTTCTCCATATTTTATCGAAAATTTCTTTACAAAGTTTAGTGAATCTATTATTCCAATACAGATTGCCTCCTTTAGCGTAATTCCAAGCACCATATCTGTAATATTGTTCTCTAAAATTTTGGCACTTGAAAAAAGTAGATTTTTAATAATCGCAAACTCAGTGCAATTATGTGTAATATTGATCGGAACTATATTTCTTGGAATACTTTATGGTATTATTGGTGTTACAATTGCATTTGTTTTAGGCAATACAATTCATGCAATTACTTTAGCCGTGATAAATTATAATTATGTGGGGAAGAAGAAATTTGACATTTAAAGAGAATTTAGGATTAATTTATTTCATATTACCTTTCATTTCAGTTGTTGAGAATAAAGTTTCGTTAATCTACTCTATTTTGTTCGGAAAATCAAAATATAAAATTATAATAAAAAACACAGCCATTGAAATTCCTCAAACACAATTTGATTCACTTAGAAATTTGCTTGCATGTTTAACCTATGCAATTTCTTACTCATTAGATTCATTAGGGAATTTAGAGATTTCATTTGATGAAAACAGTAAATTCAGAATTTCTCTGAAAAAATTATCGTTTGAAGATGCTAATTTATTAGAATTACTTTATCTTGGAAATAAGCACTGTGCAAATTTTTTGAATGATGTCACACTATCGGATATTCGAAAGCAAACATATAGAATAATCTCTAAAAATGATAAAAAAATAATTATTACATCAAATAATGTTAGATTTTTTTTGGATTCAATTCATCCTGGAAACACAATTATTGAAACTTTTGTCAGGGAAATACATTCAATAAATCCTGATATTGATTGGAATGATAAAATCATAGTAGATGTTGGTGCTGAGTGTGGCGATACGCCATTATATTTTGCCAGTATGGGTGCAAGGGTATTTGCATTCGAGCCAGTAAAAAAGCATTTTGAATTTTTTAAAAAAAATATGTCCATAAACCCAGATCTATCTAAAAAAATTATTCCTATTAATGCTGCAATTGGCAAGGATGAACGACTGAAATTTTACATATCAGGTGATGATGAATCTGGTACTTTAGGTGCATCATTTGTTTCTAATATTCAAGACAAGAATTTCAAAACTGAGTTAGTAGATGGCTACAAATTAGAAACTGCCAGAAAAAAATTTGGGATTGGCCATATTGATTTACTTAAAATGGATTGCAAAGAATGTGAATTCTATCTTACAGATAATGATTTAAAAGATATTGACAGAATAAAATTGGAATATACAATACAAAATAAGAAATTCAAACTAGACGATTTATTGGATCTTCTTAAAAGAAATGGATTTAGTTGTTCGATTTTTCGAAATCAAGATATTAATAGACTTTCAAACAGAATTGCCGGAAATATTTATGCAACAAAAATATGAAATCACTGTTTTTGCAAGTAATAATTTACTAGAAATGTATAAGATTCATTGATACAACATGAATTCGTCAGCTATGATAACTGAAAAAATTATTTTTTGGAATGAAGGAGGTTTTATTGGATTTTCACTAGCTAGTGCATTACAGAAAAAAATTACTAGTGAATTTTATGCAATTTTTGATGTTCCAGATAGACAAAAACCATTTTATGAAAAACAAAAAATAGTGGATTTCAAGAAAATTTGGTTTTTTCATGATGCCATATCCAAGCCAGAAAAAAAACCGGAAGTAGAATTTCTTACTTCTTTTGAAGAAAAATACAACATAAATCTCTGGCTTCTTGCATTGAATGAAAGATTATTCTATGAATATAATGAATTCTATAAATTTTCCAGAGAAGAAATTCTTTCTATTTTAGAGGATGAGTGTAAATTTTTTGAAAAAATTCTAGAAATTAAACCCAAGTATCTCATTACTCTAAGTAGTACATTTCATCATCACGAACTTTTTTTTCAAATGTGTAAGGCGGTAGGTGTAAAGATATTAGTACTTCAACAATCAGTTTTTGGCTCTAAATGTGTTATATCAGAGCAACCACATATGTTTGATGATAAAAGAACTATAGAAGAAATACAAGCGTCAAACATGAGTTTTGATGAACTTGAAGAATATTGGAAAAAATTTGAACTTAGAAAACAAACTGATCAACATGCGGAATCACTTAGAAAATCAAAAGCTGTAAAAATAAAAGCTGGAGCAGATTTTCTTACAGCGCAAAGCACAACGAGTAAAAATAATTATGGTTATTATGGTCATACAAAACTAAAATCTTTGACTAAATATTTCATTGGAATTCTTAAAAAGGATTTTAGGAATAATTACATGACCAAGAATTTTTTACATACGATTGATAATCGTACACCATTTGTATATTTTCCATTACAGGTTATGCCTGAGCGAACAGTCTTAATTAGTTCTCCATTCAACACAAATCAAATTGAGATAATTAAACACATTTCGAAGTCCTTGCCAATTGGGTATAGATTATGTGTTAAAGAGCATCCTTATCAAGTTACAAGAGAATGGAGAAAAACTTCGTTTTACAATGAGATTTTATCAATTCCTAACGTACAACTTCTTCATCATTCCATTAAAACAGAAGATGTTATGAACAAATGTTCTCTGGTTATAACAATAAACGGCGCAGCTGGTCTTGAGGCTGCTATGCATAGGAAACCTTCAATACTTTTTTCGGATTTTAGCTATTCTATACTACCATCTGTGCATCAGTTAAAATCAATTGATGAGTTGCCTACAGCTATAAGACAATCACTAAGTAAGAAAGTTAACCCAAATGATGTTGCTAAATATTTGAAATTATTTGAAGACAATTCATTTGCTTTTGATATGGTTGGATTTGATTTAGATTATCATAACTATTTTTATCATGGTGGAAGCTTACTAGATGTCAGTATTCCTGAAGAAAAAGTTAGGCAATTTATAAAAAAGCATGAATCTTCCTTAAATTTAGTTGCAGATGAATTTATAAAAAAAATTGAGTGTTTTGAAAAATGAGTTGAAAATCATCGTGACATATATTTGCAAGTAGGATGATGGGCATTATTATGGGACATTTACAATTTCAAACTAGTTCCCCGATCGAACCTAAAAAATTAATGGATTATCTAACTGATTTTACGAGTTTTCAAAAATTTTTTCCGCACCAAATTAAGGATATCAAAATATTAGAGCGAAAAAATAATGAAGTTATTACTCAAGAGACTATTATTTTTTCTACATTGATTAAATCTACATTCACACAAAAATCCCATCACAAATTAATATCAGATAAAGAATTACACACAAAAATTATTGAGGGACCTGCTAAGGGTAGTATGATTGAAATCATATGCACTAAAAATGAGCAAGGAAGCCAAATTACATTTAATGTTGACTTGAAACTATCGTTGAAGGCTAAGTTTTTAGAACCATTTATAAAAAAACTATACAAGCGATATCTAACAGCTATTATTTATAAAATTAATAACCGTCAATATGAAAAAAAATTATGATTGAAAATGACTACAAATTCAGATATGATTAATTGGGATAGTGTTTTATCTAACTCCAAAACTTTTCAAGCTCAAAAGCCTACGAAATGGGCATTTGTTGAAGAATTTTTCGCAAGAGATTTTTATGAAAAACTATATGAAACTTTTCCAAAGAAAGATGAAAATTGGTTTTTTGAATCATCTGATGATAAATCAGCTTATCGAAAGTGGTGGGGAGGAGACCGTAGTTCACATATAGCTGCTGATATAGAAGATACTAATTTTAGTGAATCTTGGAATCAATTTCATCACTATTTATTTTCTGATGAATTTATATCAAATCTTAGAAAATTTTCTGGTGTTCCTGTTACGAAATTAAAAGAATTTGGGTTTATGCTTTTAACAAGAGGTGGATATCAATTACCTCATATACACAATGCTGGACCTCACACTTTGATTTTAATGATTTATTTTAGTAAAAACTGGAAAAAGGGAGATCCTGGGGGAACATATGTGACTCCTGAGGAAGATGAATCTAAAATGATTTTTGAACCCTATAATCTAGATAACACAGCAATCGCATTTCACGATGGTCCACATGCAGGTCATGGTGTAAGATACATAACAAAAGATGTTGAAAGAAGGGCAATTCAGATTTATTTGGAGAAGTATTCATCAGAAGAGGGATGGAGCGCATATCCTATAAAAAGAGAATTACAAGAAATATAAAATTAAGAAATGTAATGGGAAAACCAGTTTGTATTATTCCAGCACGTGCTGGTTCAAAAGGTGTAACAAATAAAAATATTAGAAATATCGGTGGTAAACCGCTAATATCTCATACCATCAAATCTGCTCTTGACTCAAAAATCTTTAGCCATGTAATTGGATCAACTGAAGATAAAAAAATTGCTGCGATTGCAAAAAAGTATGGCGCTGAAGTACCATTTATGCGCCCAAAATATTTAGCTGCTGATAACATGCCATTGGAACCCGTTCTATTACACACAATAAAAAAACTAAATTCATTGGGCATTTTTTTTGACATGTTTGTCTTGCGTGATTGTACAGTCCCATTCATTGATGCTAATGATATGAAAGGTGCAATTAAACTCTTAAAAAAATCCGATTGTTATTCAACACGGGCCACAGTAAAAGCTCATCCTAACCCTTATTTCCAAATGTGGGAACCTGACAAAAAAGGATTCTTGAAAATCTCCAAAAACATAAATAAAATTATTACTAGACGACAAGATGCGCCAATTGTATATATCATAGATGGACTATTTGTATTTTGGACAAAAAAATTCTTAAAGATACGTAGGTGCCAATCAGGGAAAATGTTACCATATGAAATTAGTAAAGAACATGGGCATATGATTGATTTTGAATTCGATTTTAAGGTGGCGGAGCTATTGTTTAATTATAAGAAAAAGCATAAAGACAAACAAATGTAGATTTTGACCAATTATCCTTCGTAATATTTAATTTGTCTAATAATTGTTCCATGATATGTGGAAAAAGAAGCATGTCACGTTTTTAACTCAGAATCAGATCGACAGAGATAAAATCATAACTGTTTTGGAACAATATTCTCCAAACTTAAAAAATGATAAGGATAAAAAAATTCTTGAAGATATTTTAAATGATTTTAAAAATAATAATTTTTCATTACTAAACACACAAGAAGTTCAATATTTAATAAAAAACCCTGAACAAAAATGGGGAAAATACATCATTCATAGATACAAATTTAATTATTATGAGAATCACCATATTTTACCTGATTTTCCAATCTATTTACTTCTAGAACCAGTTTCTGCATGCAATCTTCGTTGCCCATTCTGTCATCAAATTGATAGTAATTTCACCAGCAATCAACAAATGATGGGTAACATGGATCTAGAGCTCTTTAAAAAAATAATAGATGAGGCACATGATGGGGGCACACAAGCACTTACTTTAACTTGTAGGGGCGAACCAACATTACACCCTCAAATTGGTGAAATGATTGAATATTGTTCTGATAAATTTGTAGAATTAAAAATGAATACTAATGCTACTAGATTAAATGAAAAATTAATTCATCAAATATTGAAAAGTGGAATGACAGAATTAGTTTTTTCGGTTGATTCACATTACAAAGAAGAGTTTGAATCACTTCGAGTGGGTGCAAATTTTGAATTGGTTGTTTCAAATGTAAAAAAATTCAAAGAAATACGAGACCGTGATTATCCTAATTCTGCATGTATTACAAGAGCAAGTGGAGTTCAAGTGGGTAAACAGGATCCAGAAAAATTCAAAAAATTTTGGCAGCCTTTTGTTGATCATGTAGTAATGGTGAATATGTTGTATAGATGGGACATTTATAATAACACAAAAAATTTGAGTTCCAAAGGATTTTGCCATTATCTGTGTAGAAGTTTGTCCATTTACTTTGATGGAAGTGTTATCCCTTGTGATGCAGATTATGAAGGACGATTATCTGTAGGTTCAATTAAGGATAATAGTATACGTGAAATTTGGAACGGCGAAAAATATGACAATCTGATTAATGCACATAAAGATGGAAGACGCGATAAATATGTTCCATGTGATCGTTGTCCCATAGGAGCATCAAATGGAAATTAAGTTAGGTATAATAGGATATAGAAATCAAGCGGCCAAATTATTATCAATTCTACAAAATAAACAAGATGTTACAGTCAAGAGTATTTTTCATCCCGATAAAAAAATAGATGATCCTCGTTTTACTAATAATTTTAAGGACATTTTAGATTCTGATGCTGTGATTATTGCTTCACCAAATCACACACATTTTAATTGTAGATTAAACGAAATTATTCTAAACCATGTTAATTCAGAGTCTATGGGAAAAATTCTGAATTTACAGATAATCCATACACATGGATTTGCATTTAAGGAGAAATATGCGTCGTCGTGGCGTGCAGATGGGGAAAAAAATCTCCATAATATTTTAGACGCAATTTCAATACACTATGTAGATTTACTAAATCTACACTTTGGAAAAATTCAGAAGTCACATTATTTTCCACGATTAGTTTCTGAAAATGGAACATCATTTGATACTGGATATATTTTATTAAAATATGATAATGGAATTACAGCTTCAATTATTAATTCATATGCTGCACCAAGTATTACTGAGCTAATGATGATCGGAACAAATGGATTTTTGACTGTACGAAATAATGAAGCAACGCTATTTTCACCTCGCGACACTTTTGATTCAAAAGGTGATTTTACTTGTCCACCGGCATTAGAGCAGAATCAATTTAATTTTGAAGATGAAATTACTAATTCGCTGGAAAAATCTTTAGAGTACTTTCTTACATGCATAGCTGAAAATCATCCTGTGCCTATGAATCAATTCAACTCTAGTATTGAAACTAATCGATTTATAATAAGACTAAAAACTTCTAAACTTTAAATTAATTATAACATGGTTGCTAAATTGATGGTGAAGAAATGAAACTCAAAATATATCTTGCAGATCTTACATATGACACAATTTCTATAACATCAGATGTTTTCCCATTAAATATAGCACTAGTTGCATCTTACTGCAAAAAATTATTTGGTGAGGATGTGGAAATAAAACTATTCAAATATATAAAAAAATTAGAAGATGCAATAGAAGAAGCACCTCCTGATATTTTAGGACTAAGTAATTATGCATGGAATCATTTACTAGGTTACAACATTTTTAAAATTGCATTAAAAAAAGATCCAAACATTCTAACTATTTGGGGCGGTCCTAATTTTCCTCTAGACTTACCATCTCAGAAAAAATTTTTAAAAAAATACAGCGAAGTGGATGCATATATTCCACTTGAAGGAGAAATTGGATTTTCAAATCTTATTCGTAGGGTAATTGAATTAAATTCGTTAGAAAATATTAAACAAAGAATTCGTGAAACACCAATTGATGGTGTAATAACAAGAAATAAACAAAATGAAATTCAGTACAATATACCTATAATCAGAACAGAAAATTTGGATGAAATTCCATCACCATATCTTACAGGATTAATGAATGAGTTTTTTGATGGTAAATTGACTCCAATGTTTCAGACAAATCGTGGATGTCCGTTTAGTTGTACATTTTGTAATGATGGATCATCATTAGTTCAAAGAGTAAACATGTTCTCCATAGAAAGAGTGTCTCAAGAAATTGAATATGCTGCAAAAAATATTGGAAATTCATCTAAAAATATTCTTATTTCAGATCTGAATTTTGGAATGTTCCCACGAGACTTGGAAATCTGTTCAAAAATTAAAAATATACAGGATAGATATGATGGATTCCCTGAACAGATCCAAACAACTACTGGTAAAAATAACAAGAAACAAATTATTCAGGCAATTGAACAGTTAGATGGTGCACTACGACTTAGTATGTCCGTGCAATCTTTAGATTCAAATGTACTTACAAATGTAAAACGAAGTAATATTAGCACGGATGATTTTTTGGCCTTAGCACCAACCATTAAAAATATAGATTTAGGTACTGACTCCGAAGTAATTCTCGGTCTTCCTGGCGAAACTTTTGAATCTCACGTAGAAACATTGAGAAAATTAGTGAGATTAGACATTGATCATATCTTAGTTTTTAATTGTATGATGTTGATGGGTTCAGAAATGGATTCTCCAGAATATCGAAAAAAATTTGGAATTAAAACAAAGTATCGTGTTCTGGTTAGAGACTTTGCTAAACTTTCTAATGGAAAAAATGTTGCTGAAATTGAAGAAATTTTAATCAGTTCTAATTCATTATCTTTTGAAGAATGGGGACAATTACGAGCGCTTGATTTTATTTTATATCTAACAAAGATTGGTATTATTTTTGATCCATTATTAAAATACTTACAGCAGATAAATTTGGATGCATTTGATTTGCCATATGAAATTCTACAAAATAGGAACAAAAACC
>LUMJ01000611.1_pt1 | contig 11420 bp, 10 predicted proteins | sample 729631 | NCBI WGS metagenome assembly LUMJ01 (sample SAMN03860266, study PRJNA289734) | marine metagenome | biome: seawater column; feature: ocean; material: water; isolation source: Red Sea water column Station 22 - depth 500m | place: Saudi Arabia: Red Sea | collected 2011-10-15 | depth 500 m | reverse complement strand
GATGTAAAAATACTAGAGGAGGAGCTTAAAAAATTAAAAGATCCTTTTAACAAAGAAGGCTTATCCGAGGTAAATACTCAACAAATATCAAAGATACAAAATGAGATTGATAATAAGTTGAAGACATCATATGCAAATTTAAATGCATGGCAAAAAACGCAAGTAGCAAGACACGAAGATAGAATAAAATCGAAATTTTTAATTGAAAACTTATTTACGAATTTTATTAAATTATCTGGAGACAGAAAGTTTGGTGATGACGAATCTATCATTTGTGGTTTTGGTATTTTCGAAAAACGCAGTGTTTGTATTATTGGTCAGGAACGTGGTGAGGGAATAGATGGTCGAGTGCGCCACAATTTTGGAATGGTAAAAAGCCATGGATATAGAAAATGTGTAAGGGTTATGAAGCTAGCCGATAAATTTAATATTCCCATTTTGACATTTATTGATTGTCCTGGGGCAGACGCGTCTCCAGATTCAGAAAATACTGGGATATTCGAAGCGATTGCTAGGTCAATTGAATGTTCTTTAGAAATGAAAGTTCCTATAATCTCTACGATAATTGGTTCAGGGGGTAGCGGAGGTGCCTTGGCAATTGGTACTGCAAATAAAGTACTTATGTTGTCGAATGCAATATTCAGTGTAATAAGTCCCGAAGGAGCGTCATCAATTCTGTTTAGAGATTCGACCAAGGCAGCAGAAGCTGCGAAGGCCATGAAATTGACAGCAGATGAGGCATTCAAGATGGGTTTGGTTAATGAAGTTATCAGCGAAGGCATAGCAGCGCATATAAGTAAGGAACAAACAGTTTCTAATATTAAAATAGCAATAATAAAATCTTTAGAAGAATTTAAAAATTTTACTAGAGAGGAAATTCTTGCACAAAGAAAAGAAAAATTTTTAAGTGTTGGAAAACAAAAAAGTTTTACATCAATTTCAAAGGATTATGCTGACATAATCATTAAAAACAATTTAATTACATTTATTAAAAAAAATTATCTTAAATATAAAAATAGGAATATAATTTTTTTTCTATTGTTTCTGGCTGTTATTTTATATTTGATTAAATAGTTTATAAAGCACCGCAACAATGTTTATATTTTTTACCGGTTGCTAGGCATTTTTCGTTTCTTGATATTTTTTCACCTTTTTTGATTACCAATAAACATTTAGGATTATCACTTAATTTTTTATTCTTTTTATTTGAATCATTAGTTTGAAATTTTTGATTAGCTACAACTTCTAAATTATTTAGAAAAATAATAAAGTCTACTTTTATTTTGTTTAATAAATCTTCAAATAGTTTAAAAGCATCTTTCTTAAATTCTTCCAGAGGGTCTTTTTGTGCATAACCTCTTAATCCTACCACTTGTCTTAAATGTTCTAAATACTGCAAATGAGATCTCCACAAAAAATCAACAGTTTGTAGAAATATTCTTTTTTCTAATTCTAGATTTGCAGTTTCAGATAATATTTTACTTCTTCTGTTTCTGAATTCATTAAATCTTTTTTTGATGATATTTTCAAATTCATTATTTTTTAATTTTACAATATTTTCAAACTCAGCATCATTAAATGATTTGCCAATTATTGGTTTAATCTTTGTTTTGAAAGCTTCAATTTGATTTTCTCTTTCATAAATTTCTTTCTCTTTTAAAAAATTTATTATTAAATCTTCTAAAAATGAATTTATTATATCATTAACGTTATTTGATTTAAGTATTTCTTTTCTTTGTTCAAAGATAACTTTTCTTTGATCATTCATTACATCATCAAATTTTAATAAAGTTTTTCTTATATCGAAATTCCTGGCCTCAACTTTTTGTTGTGCTCTTTCTAACGCTTTATTTATCCAAGGATGATCAATCGATTCTCCTTCCTTTAGTCCAAATTTTTTCATTATACCGTCAATAGATTCAGATCCAAATATTCTCATTAGATCATCCTCTAAACTTATATAGAATATTGATTTACCAGGGTCTCCTTGTCGTCCCGATCTTCCTCTTAATTGGTTGTCAATTCTTCTACTATCGTGTCTTTCTGTTCCGAGTACGAACAATCCGCCTTTTTTTATTACTTCCTTTTTTTCTTCTAAAATCAATTTTTTTTTATTATTTAGTTCTTCTTTAGATAGATTACTTTGATTTCCTCCTAACTGAATATCTGTACCACGACCTGCCATATTAGTTGCTATTGTTACAGCCCCCAACTTTCCTGCTTCAGCTATTATTTTTGCTTCTTGCTCATGATGTTTCGCATTTAAAATATTATGGGTTATTTTTTTTTTAACAAGCAGTTGCGAAATTTTTTCAGATTTTTCAATACTTGTTGTTCCAACTAAAACGGGTTCTTTATTTTTAGTACAATTTTCTATTTTTTCGATTATAGCATTATATTTTTCTTTTTCTGTTCTAAATATTTGATCATTTATATCGGTTCTTATCATTGGTTGATTAGTGGGTATTGAAACCGTTTTTAATTTATAAATGTCATAAAATTCTTCAGCCTCTGTGATTGCAGTTCCTGTCATTCCAGATAGTTTTTCGTAAAGTCTAAAATAATTTTGATAGGTAATGGAAGCTAATGTCTGATTTTCACTTTGAATTTCGACATTTTCTTTTGCCTCTAAAGCTTGATGGAGTCCATCAGAAAATCTTCTACCTTCTAACACCCTTCCAGTGAATTCGTCAATAATTTGGACTTTATTATCTCTAACAATATAATCGGTATCTTTTTGAAATAGTAAATTGGCTTTTAAAGCCTGATTAACATGGTGAACTAAATTAATATTTTGAGGATCATAAAAATTATTATTTTTTAGGATTCCGTAAGTTTCTGATAGTTTTTCTATTTTATCTATTCCTTTTTCAGAAAGCATAACATTTTTATTTTTTTCATCTAACTCATAATCTGATTTTTCAAGTTGCTTGATAAACTTGTTGCTAACAAAATATTGGTTGGATTTGTCTTCGGTTGCTCCAGAAATTATAAGTGGAGTTCTTGCCTCGTCTATAAGAATACTATCTACTTCATCCACAATACAATAATAATGATTTTTTTGGACCATCTGATTAATTTCGTATTTCATGTTATCTCTAAGATAGTCAAAACCAAACTCATTGTTTGTTCCGTATGTTACATCGCAGTTGTATTTTTTTTTTCTTAAAATATCTTCCATGTCATTTGTTATACAACCAACAGATAAACCTAAAAAATTATATATTTTACCCATCCACTCAGAATCTCTTTTTGCCAAATAGTCATTTACCGTTACGACGTGAACTCCTTTGCCTGTTAACGCATTTAAATAAGCCGGCAAAGTTGATACCAAAGTTTTACCTTCTCCAGTTTTCATTTCTGTGATTTTACCCTGATGAAGAATAATGCCGCCCATCAGTTGTACGTCATAATGCCGCTCACCCAAGGTTCTTCTTGCAGCTTCTCTTACACAAGCAAATCCTTCAGCTATTAAATTTTCTAAGCTAATTCCACTTTTAATTTTTGATTTAAATTCAGCTGTTTTTGCGGGGAAACTTTCATTAGGCATTTCCTTGATTTTTGTTTCCCATTCGTTAATTTTCTTAATAGTCGCTTTTGTATTATCAAGCTCTCTCTGGCTTGAATTTTTAAAGAATTTACTAACAATTTTACTAATGTTCAGCATAAATGTTTATATTTTTTTTTGCAAAGTAGTATAAAATATATTAGATCAACTAAGACATATATATAATCATTAATTATAAATTTTAAATATAAATGACTGTAAACTTGAAAAATTTCCTCAATCCAAAAATTAAAATGGCAAAAATGGGAGAATATCAGGAGTTACAAGCCATTAATGGACTGGAAATATCTTCTATATCAGCCGATCTTTATGGTGATGGCAGAGACGATCTTACTCTATTTTATTTCAAGGATGGAGCTAATTTTGCAGCAGTGTACACAACATCAAAAATTACTTCTGCTAGTATAAATTGGAATTTAAAAATTAAAAGACATTTTATAAAAGGGCTTTTAGTAAATACAAAAAATGCAAATACTTTTACAGGCACCAAGGGAGCTCAGGGATTAAAAGAAATCGCCAACTCTTTATCAAAAGCACTTACTATAAAATCTTCTCAATCTCCCGAAGGTGTAAGTGATGTAGTAAAGATCACTGATCTTCTGTTTGCTTCAACGGGCGTTATAGGGGAAGAGTTTCCCTATCTCAAGATAAAAAATAGAATTCCAGAACTAGTAAAAAAATTAAAAATTGATCAAAATAAATATGTTTGGTTTAAAGCAGCATCAGCAATTACTACAACCGATACCAGAGTCAAGGTTGCCTATGAAGAATGTAAGATTGGTAATAAATTGATAAAAATTTCTGGTATCGCTAAGGGTAGTGGTATGATTGCTCCAAATATGGCAACTATGTTGTCGTTCATATTTACAGATGCAAATATACCTTCCGTGTTCTTAAAAAGCATTTTAAAAAAAGTTGCTGCAACAACATTTAATTCTATTTCTATTGATAACGACATGAGTACAAATGATATGGTTGGAATTTTTGCAACCGGAAAAGCAAAAAACTCTAAGGTCTATAATGTTTTAGATCCCAAACTTCAAGATTTTGAAAAAGCTTTGCATAGATTATGTTTAAATCTTTCTAAACAAATTGTTGTGGATGGGGAGGGTGCAAAAAAATTTGTCACTATAAAAGTGACTGGGGCAAAATCAATTTCAATGGCAAAAAATATTGGATTTTCAATTGCCAACTCTCCGTTATTTAAAACAGCAATCGCAGGTGAAGATCCTAATTGGGGTAGAATTGTTATGGCTATTGGAAAATCTGGAGAAAATATTGTTCCAAATAAAGTGCAAATAAAAATTGGAGATTATTTAGTTGCCGAGCAAAATATGGTTGCCAAAGACTATAATGAAAAAATGATAAAAAAGTATATGGAGTGGGATTCAATTGCAATAGAGATAAATCTTAATATTGGAAATGGATCTTTCACGACATACACATGCGATTTTACTCACGATTATATTGATATAAATGCTGATTATCGAAATTAACTCTTGTTTTTTTTGATCGAAACTTAGATTATATAAATATATATGATCAAATATAATTTATTATGTAAATGTGGACAAACCTTTGAAAGTTGGTTTTCTGGATCTGCCGAGTATGATGCTTTGAGAAAAAAAAAACTTATCAATTGTATATATTGTGATTCAACTTCAATAAAAAAATCGATTATGTCCCCAAATTTATTTGGTAAATCAAATAAAATTAGCAAAAAGACAGCATCTCAAAAAAAAATAAAAAAGCAACTTACAAATTTGAGAAAATATATAGAAAAGAATTGCAAATATGTCGGTGATAACTTTCCTCAAGAAGCTAGAAGTATTCATTACAATAATAAAACTCTAAAAAATATTTATGGCAAAGCAACAACAGGAGAAACAGCTGAGCTATTAGAAGAAGGTATAGAGGTTGCTACAATACCCTGGATAGACAAATCAGAAAATTAATTTTTCATAAAAGTCGAAATATAGTTTACTGATGTATCTTTACTTTTATACCATTTTTTTGAAAAAAAATTAAATTTCATTCCAATCACTTCGTCAGTTCGAAAATCATTTTTGTTAACAATAATTTTTAAATCTTGTGGAGTTAAAAATTTATCCCAATTATGAGTACCGATTGGCAACCATCTTAAAATGTATTCAGCCCCTAATATTGCAAACATGTATGATTTTAAGTTTTTGTTTATTGTGGAGACAAACATAATCCCATTTTTTTTAATTAACTTAGAACAATTTTGAATAAATAAGTTTACATTTAAAACATGCTCCACAACTTCCATGTTTAAAATTGAATCAAATTCATTTTTAAAATTTAAATTTTCAGGAGAACAATGAATATATTTAATATTTAAATTCATTTCTTTCGAGTGTAATTTTGCAACCTCTATATTATCGTTAGAAGCATCTATACCAGTCATTATCGCTCCTAATCTAGTTAGCGGTTCACACAATAATCCACCACCACAACCGATATCTAGAATTTTTAATCCTTTAAGTGGCTTTTCACTATTAGAATTAAGTCCAAAATGTGAAATTAATTTATTTTTGATAAAACTAATTCTGGTTGGATTAAAAAGGTGTAAAGGCTTAAATTTTGAGTTTGGATTCCACCAATCCTTAGCTAATTTTGAAAACTTTTCTATTTCTATTTTATCTACTGTAGTCAAAATAATAATAATTCAGATACACTTGTACATTTTTATAATTAAGAGTATTTATTATTAAAAATTATATAAAGTAAATAAAATATTATATCATGAAAAGATTAGTCTTAAAGTTTGGCGGAACGTCCGTTGGAAGTATAGAAAAAATTAAGAAAGTAGCTAATTTGGTTAAACAAAGACTTAGTGAAGGCAATCAGGTTATAGTTGTTGTATCGGCAATGTCGGGTGTAACTGATGAATTAAAAGCAAAATCTGATTTAATTAGTAAAAATTTTGATGATAAAGAATTGGATGTATTGCTCGCATCGGGCGAGCAAGTTTCAAGCTCACTTTTATCTGGAGCGCTTATAGATTTGGGAGTTAAAGCAAGATCGTGGTTAGGTTGGCAAATTCCAATTGTTACAAACAGCAACCATACATCATCACAAATAATTAAAATAAAGACAGATGAAATTTTAAATTTTATTTCAAAAAAAGGTGTAGCCGTCATCAGTGGTTTTCAAGGCGTTTCAAAAGATATTAGAATTACTACTTTAGGTCGCGGTGGTTCTGATTTGTCTGCTGTTGCAGTAGCAAAATTTTTTCAGACAGATTCTTGCGAAATTTATACTGATGTAGAGGGTGTTTTTACAACTGATCCCGCAATTAATGATAAGGCAAAAAAAATTGATAAAATATCGTATGAAGAAATATTAGAGCTAAGTTCATTGGGTGCGAAGGTGATGCAACCCAATGCGGTTCAAGCTGCTATGGTAGATGACATTCCAATTAATGTAAGATCTACTTTCTCTGATAAATCTGGAACAAAAATAATTCCTGAGAGTGAGACTGATTATAAAAAAGTGGTAACGGGTGTAGCTTATTCTAAAAACAATGCCAAAGTTTCTATCGTTGGAGTTGTAGATAAACCTGGTGTTGCAGCAGATATTTTTGAACCAATAGGAAAAAATAATATTAATATTGATATGGTAATTCAAAATACTTCTTTAGATGGTAAAAAAGCTAATATAACTTTTACAATTAAACGAGAAGATTTAGGTAAAACATTGAGTTTAATTGAAAAAAATAAAGAAAAATTAAATTATAATAAAATAACACATGATGATAAGCTTGCTAAAGTATCAATTATTGGTGCAGGTATGATAGCTAATCCGGGGGTAACACACAAAATGTTTAGATCGCTGGCTGATGAAGAAGTAAATATTTTAGCTATTTCTACTTCGGAGATAAAAATTTCTGTTTTAATCCGAGAGGATTTAACTAAGAAAGCGGTGAAAATATTACATAAAACATTTGGACTTAACTAATAAGTTAATGAGCATAAGACCATTTCGAGATATTAAAAGAAAAAAAACTAAAAAAATCAAAGTTGGTAAAGTTGAGGTAGGTGGAGATGCACCAATATCAGTTCAATCAATGACAAATACTTTAACAACAGATGTAGATGCAACAATTAAACAAATCAACGAACTAACCGAGGCAGGCGCAGATATTGTTAGAGTGTCATGTCCTGATAAAGATTCATCTTTATCGCTTAAAAAAATTATAAAACAAGTTGATGTACCTATAGTGGCTGACATTCATTACCATTATTCTAGAGCAATAGAGGCCGCAATGTCTGGTGCACATTGTTTAAGAATAAATCCTGGTAATATTGGTTCTAAAAAAAGAATTCAGGAAATTCTTAAGGCAGCAAAAGATAATAATTGTTCTATAAGAGTGGGCATTAATGCAGGATCTCTTGAAAAGTCATTACTAGAAAAATACAAAGAACCATGTCCGGAAGCGTTAGTTGAAAGTGCTGTTAACAACATTAAACTTTTAGAAGATGAAGATTTTTTTAAATTTAAAATAAGCGTAAAGTCATCAGATGTTTTTTTGTCAACAAAGGCTTACAGAGCTCTATCCAAAGTATGTGATTATCCCTTGCACTTAGGTATAACAGAAGCTGGAAGTTTAACTACAGGAAGTATTAAATCATCAATTGGAATAGGAATGTTATTAATGGAAGGTATAGGCGATACCATAAGAGTTTCGTTGTCAGCAGATCCTGTGGAAGAAATCAAAGTTGGTTACGAAATTTTAAAATCTCTTAATTTAAGACATAAAGGAGTAAACATTATATCCTGCCCTTCATGTGCCAGACAAGGATTTCCTGTTATCGATACAGTTAAAGTTTTAGAAGAAAAACTTTCACACATAAAAGAACCAATAACGCTATCAATAATTGGATGCGTTGTTAATGGACCCGGGGAAGCTTCGCAGACACAAATAGGCATAACTGGCGGGGGAAAAGATGATCATATGGTGTATCTTTCTGGATTGCCTCATCATAAAGTTGCAAGCAACAAAATGATTGAAGAAATCATAAGTTTGGTTGAAAAAAAATCACAAGAACTCCAAAATAATTAAATTACAAAAAATGATTCCTGTAGCAAAAATAAAATTAATTGTTGATACGTACGAAACTTTAGAAAAGGAGCTCGCTTCAGGTAATATTTCAAAAGAAGATTTTGTTAAAAAATCCAAAGAATATTCAAGCATAGGAGAGATAATTAATCAGGCCAAAGGATATTTAAGTTTTGAGAAAGAGAAGTTAGAGCTAGAAAAAATTATAGAGGATGAAAAAAGGGACATGTTTGTTGCTGATCTTTATAAAATGTATGAAAAAGTTTGTTTAAATAATAAATGGTCATTCGAAATAATAAGCATATCAAAAAGCACAGCAGGAGGATTTAAGGAAGTAATTTTGTTAATTAAAGGAAATAATATCTATTCTTTTTTAAAATATGAAAGTGGCGTTCATCGAGTTCAAAGAGTTCCTAAGACTGAAACTCAAGGTCGAGTACACACTTCTGCTGCTACTGTAGCTGTACTTCCTGAAGCCGAAGAAGTTGACATAAAAATACAGGAAAAAGATTTAAGGATAGACGTTTATAGAAGTACTGGGAGTGGCGGTCAGAGCGTTAACACGACCGATTCTGCAGTAAGAATTACTCATATTCCAACTGGTATTGTTGTTACCAATCAAGATGAAAAATCTCAACATAAAAATCGCGCAAAGGGCATGAAAATTTTAAGATCAAGAGTCTATGAAGCTGAAAGAGAAAAAAAAGACAAAGAGCGATCAAGAGATAGGAAAAATCAAATAGGGTCAGGTGATAGATCTGAAAGAATTAGAACATATAATTTTCCTCAAGGAAGAGTAACTGACCACAGAATAAATATGACACTGCATAAGCTAGAAGAATTTTTGGGCGGAGATGCTTTTGAAGAATTAAATCAAAGTTTAAGAATGCAGGATCAAGAAATAAAATTAGCTAATTTAAAACAGTAAAATGATCTCAGAAAAAATAATTGAAAAAGCATCAAAAATTCTAAAAACCCACAATATTCAATCACATGAATTGGATGCTCAATTAATTCTTGCAAATATTATGAAAGTAAAAAGAGAATATTTAATTATAAATAACAAATTAACTATTCCTGAAAAAATTATGGAAAAATATGACTTAGCAATTAAACGAAGAGTTAAAAGAGAACCTGTTGCTTATATTACTGGAAAAAAAGAATTTTGGAGCGATGACTATTTAGTTAATCGCGGAACACTTATACCAAGACCAGAAACAGAACTTTTAATATATAAAATCGTAAATTTTTTTAAAAATAAAAAGATAAATATTTTGGATATTGGTACCGGCTCTGGCTGCATACTGCTTTCAATTTTAAAAGAACTAAATTTTGCAAGGGGAATCGGCATAGATTCTTCTCCAAGAGCTATCAAAACAGCTGAAAGAAATTCCAAAAATCTTAAGCTGTTTTATAGATCAAAGTTTAAAGTTGCTAATTTAGAAAAATTTAATTTGGGAAAATATGATTTAATTGTATCTAATCCACCATATATCCCATCAAAAGATATAAAAAATTTAAGTAAAGATATAATAAATTATGAACCCTTAATCGCAATAAATGGTGGTATTGATGGTTTTGAGATTATAAAAAAAGTTATTTGCAAATCGAATGATCTATTAAAAAGAAACGGTTTACTCGCTATTGAAGTTGGGCGTAACCAATATCGAAAAACATTAAGTGTTTTAGCACAGCACGGATATAGAGAGATGCACAAAGAATATGATAATTACAGGAATGTGCGTTGCATAATAAGCACAAAAGTAGGTTTTTTATAAGTTAACTAATAATTATTTTGACAAATTAAAGTAATAATGAATAAGATGGCACAAACCTTTTATATAAATAAGGTGTTTCAATAAATAAAATATATGTTTCAACGTAGACCGAGAAGATTTAGACATCGATCAAATGGTAGAGGCCGCCAAAGGCATTCTAACGGTGACGGGCAAATAAGAATAACACCTAATGTATTTTCGAATAACGAAAGAAGAAATAATTTTAGATCGACACAAAGTGCAGAGAAATTACTTGAGAAGTATAAATCTTTAGCAAAAGAAGCTTTATCTACTGGAGATAGGATCTTATCTGAAAATTACCTTCAACATGCAGATCACTTTTCAAGAATTATTGATGTTAAAAATAAGAATCAAAATAGAGCACCAATTAGTTCAACGCCAAAAGAAAATAGTGATAATTTAGTTAAAAATACTAACTCCTCTCAAGAACAGGAAAAACAAGAGCAAGAAAAAAAAGAGTAGCGATTATAAATAAACTATTTTTTTTCACTAACCATTTCAGCGATCAACACATCAGTTTTGATTCTATGAATCTCAAATAATTTTCGCTCCTTATCTTTTAACACCTTGCCCGATGGAAGTTTTAATGTTTGAGAATTAACTCTTTTTCCATTTACTAATACTTCATAATGCAGATGTGGGCCAGTAGACATTCCTGTTGACCCTACGTATCCAATAATTTCTCCCTGTTTAACTTTTTTACCTTTCTTTATGCCTCTAGCAAAACTTTTCATGTGTGCATAAATAGTTTGGTAAGTAGAATTATGTTTTATTTTAATACAGTTTCCACCTCCTCCACACCATTTGGCTGAAACAATAGTTCCGCTCCCCGAAGCCATGATTGGTGTTCCTTCTTTTGTAGTTAATAACAAAATTTTTTGACGAAAATGGTGAATTTGTAAAAAGTGGACCTATTTTTTACGCTCACATGTCTGTTAGTGGTCGTGAAATTTCACTTTACAAATTTGGT
>LUMJ01000744.1_pt1 | contig 11424 bp, 9 predicted proteins | sample 729631 | NCBI WGS metagenome assembly LUMJ01 (sample SAMN03860266, study PRJNA289734) | marine metagenome | biome: seawater column; feature: ocean; material: water; isolation source: Red Sea water column Station 22 - depth 500m | place: Saudi Arabia: Red Sea | collected 2011-10-15 | depth 500 m | reverse complement strand
CCTGATTGGTATAGGAAGACAATCACCAAAATCTACGTTTGAAGAAATTAATCTTAATCTGACAAAAAATGTAATTAAAGCATGTAAAAATGCAGGCATTAAAAAAATTATCTTTATCAGCGGTCTTGGTGTTTCCAAAAGCAATAAGTCAGATTATTTCGTTTCAAAATACAAGGCTGAACGCGAAATAATGAATTCTGGGTTAGATTATACTATATTTCGTGCTTCTTACATTATGGGAAAAACGGATCATCTAACCAAAACTCTTTCAAAACAGATGAAAAAAGGCATTATAGTTATCCCGGGTTCGGGCAAGTATAGATTGCAGCCGATATTTGTGCTAGATGTTGCAAAAATCATTTTAGAGGCGGTTCTTGAGAAAAAATTTTCTAAAATGATTATAGATCTAGTGGGACCACAAAAGATAAGCTTTGAGAATTTTGTGAATCTTTTTGCTAAAAATTCAAGAGTAAAAATTCAAAAAATCAATCTAGTGAATGCATATGATGAAGCGAAACGTAATCCAGCATGTATTTACAGTTTAGAATTCCTTAACATCCTAGTTGGAGATTATACGAGCGATGGGAAGCAACTCCAAAATTCATCTAATGTTAAATTAACAACAATTGCAGAATTTTTACAATCCAGCCGACTTTCTTAGCTCTTCAGCCTTGTCAGTCTTTTCCCAAGTAAACTCTGGTTCGTTTCTGCCAAAATGACCATAACCTGCAGTTTTTTTGTAAATTGGTCTCTTTAGGTCTAGATGTGAAATAATTGAGGCTGGCTTCATGTCAAAATACGAGTTTAGAATTTTCTCAATTTTTTCTTCAGGTATTTTGTTCGTGTTAAATGTATTAACCATCAACGACAACGGTTGGCAAACTCCAATGGAATAAGCAATTTGTATCTCACATCTATCCGCAAGACCTGCAGCAACTAAATTTTTTGCAACATATCTACACATGTAACATGCAGACCTATCCACCTTTGATGGATCCTTTCCAGAAAATGCTCCACCACCATGTCTTCCCATTCCACCATAGGAATCAACAATGATTTTTCTACCAGTAAGTCCAGTGTCTCCATGAGGTCCTCCAATTTCAAAACTTCCTGTTGGGTTTACATGAATTACAATGTCGTCATGCCACAATTTTCCACATACAGGCTTAATCACCTTATCAATAATCTGCTTTCTAATCTCCTCATTTGAGATTTCTGGGTCATGCTGTGTTGAAATAACAATAGTTTCTACTCTTTGTGGTTTGTCATCTACATATGCAACAGAAACCTGAGACTTGCCATCAGGTCTAACCCATACCAATTCTTTTGATTTTCTAACATCGGCGAGTTTTTTTGTAAGCTTGTGAGCTAGTGATATTGGTAAGGGCATAAACTCATCCGTTTCATTTGTAGCATATCCAAACATTAAGCCTTGGTCTCCTGCACCCTGTTCCTTTTGTTCCGTTGCTGTTACTCCTTGAGAAATATCTGAGCTTTGAGGATCCATCTTTACAATAACTTCGCAATTTTCCGCATCGAACTTCAACGCAAGATTGTCATATCCAATTTCTGCAATAGTGTCCCTAACAACTTTCTCTACGTCAAATGGGACTGGAAAAGGCCGAACCTCACCGGAAACTGTAACATGACCTGTTGTTACAAGTGTTTCAACTGCAACTCTTGAATCAGGATCCTGTCTAAGAAATTCGTCTAGGATTGCATCAGAAATGTGATCACACACCTTATCAGGATGGCCTTCGGTAACGGATTCTGACGTGAAAATGTAGTTCTTGGACATTTGAAATTATGCGTTAAAGCTCATTTTCTAATTTAATGAATAATACGTTATTTCCGCGCAAAATTACCTTGCCAAATTTTTCAACAGTTTTCCCATCCTTCAACTCTTCAGCATCTGTCATAATCAAATTCATATAAGTATCAACATTAGCCATTTTGCCTTTATATTCAATATCATTTTTCAGTCTGACTATTACACTTTTCTTTGTGTTTTTTTGTAATGTTGTTAATGGTCGTTTTGCTGTTGTCTGTGACACTTAATATTCACTTAATGCAGTTTTCAATTTTTACTATAATTAAAGCCTTGCCTATTGAGTTAATTAGAAAATCTCTTTAGTTTTCTAATGTAAACAAAGACATGATCAAAACAGGATTAAAAAAACTAGATCAGTCTTTAGATGGTGGAATCAAAGAAGGGTTGATTACTGATGTTTATGGCCAAAATGCCACAGGAAAAACACAGTTAACATTTCAAATTTGTATTAATGCTATAAAAAATGAAAAAAATGTTCTTTTTCAAGACACAACTGGTAACTTTAGACCAGAAAGACTTATTGAAATGTTGAAGTTGCATAAATTGAATCCTATACTGCTTGATAAAATTAAAGTGAGACGAATTACCAACAGCATTCAACAGGTAGAATCTTTATCAAAAATATCATTCAAGAACTTTTCCTTGATTGTAATAGATAATGTAACTGATCTATTCTCATTCGAGTATTCAAAACAGGAACAGTCTTTTGAAAAACATTTGGCTTTTATGAAGTACATGCAAAATTTAGCTAGTATAGCAATTAATGCCAAAATTCCAATAGTTGTGACTAACTCTATTAGGACATTTGATGAAAATGAGAAGGAAAATTTGGAAAAATCAATTAATCTATTTTCACACATAAAGATCAGACTAACAAAAAACCAGGGTAGTTATTTCTGTGAGGTTATTTCTCCATTTATTAATAATAAATTTCAATTTAACATAACTACTAACGGTCTTACTGATGAATCTTAATCTATTTAATACTGAGAAAACTGATATCCATAATGGCTGGATTCTTTGATTATATTCCTATTGTTGTACCCATTTTATTTGCGATTGGAATTGTATGCGTGATGGTTTATGAGCGAGCTAGAACAAAAAATATTGAAGAGTCCACTAACTGAAACTTTTTTTGTTGAAAAATTTCACTCGTTAGGATTTGAACAGTTAACAGATATACAGAAAAAAGCATTACCTATAATTTATCAAAAAAAAGATTCGTTAGTTGTTGCACCTACCGGTTCTGGTAAAACAGAGTGTGCAGCAATTCCCATTTTTTCACAGATAAAGAAAACAAAAAAGCAGGGAAAGATCAAAGCACTTTACGTTACACCCCTAAGGGCACTAAATCGTGACGTATTTAGAAGGATAATCAGATATGCAGAGATGGATGATCTGACCATTCAGATCAGACATGGTGATACACCTCAATCAGTTAGAAAAAAAATCTCTGACACACCACCAGATGTGTTGATTACAACACCAGAAACGCTTGTTATTCTTCTTACGCAACAAAAGATGCTAACTGCACTTTCTGAACTAGAGCAGATCGTAGTTGATGAGGTACACGAACTTTTAGCAAGTGAAAGGGGTTCCCAACTCTCATTAAGCTTAGAAAGATTACAGCTCAACTCAAATCAAAAAATTGTACGAACGGGTTTGTCTGCTACGATTGGAAATACTAAAGATGCAGCACAATTTCTTGTTGGTACAAAGAAACCATGTAAGATAATCAAAGATAAATCAGTTAGAAAATATGAGGTTGAAGTAAAATTTGTGCATGGTTCAATCTCCGAGGTTGCTGATTCAATTATTGAATATGTGGAAAAATTAGACCTACACTCCCCCATTCTTTTGTTTACTAATACCAGGGGCGAATCTGAATTCTTAGCTTCTATACTTAGAGATAAGACCATGATGAATATTGAATTACATCATGGATCATTGTCAAGACAAGTTAGGGAAGAAACTGAAGGCATACTTCGCAGTGGAAATCGCGGCATAGTTGTTTGCACTTCCTCTCTTGAATTAGGATTGGACATAGGTTCAGTAGAACTTGTAATTCATTATGGTTCACCACGTCAGGTATCAAAACTTGTTCAGAGAATAGGAAGAAGTAGGCATTCGAGAAATTCTTCTGCCAGAGGATTAATAATTACAAACAATCCTGATGATGAATTTGAAGCTAAAGCAATACTTGATCGAATCAAAAATAGCTCGATAGAGGAACAAAAAATCCATGACAATTCTCTTGACGTTCTTGCTCACCACTTAGTGGGCTTGTCAATACAGATTGGTGAGGTATCTATTGATTTTGCATATAAAACAGTCAGGCAAGCATATCCATTTAGAAACCTAACACTGGATGATTTTTGTAACGTCTTAGAAATTTTTGACAATATCTACATTTTGAATTTTGACAGGAAAAAAATGAAATTTTGGAAAAAAAGAAATTCATTTAGATACTATTACGAAAACCTTTCAACGATTCCAGACATTTTAAAGTTCAAAGTATTTGATTCAGTTGGAAAGAAGATCATAGGATCACTGGATCAAAGATTCGTAGGTGATTATGGCGAGCAGGGAAATATCTTTGTTCTTCGCGGAATGCAGTGGAGAATTTTAAACATAGATGAAAAAGCCCTACAAATCAATGTTGAACCTATTAGAGGCGGGGGAAAAAAGGTCCCTTATTGGGAAGGGGAAAATATTCCAGTAGATTATGAAACTGCACAAAAGGTTGGATTGTTCAGATCTAAATCAAAACATGGTTCATTATCAGTACTTAACAAAACAATTTCAGAGTTAAATTTTAACGTCATACCTGATGAGAAAACAATTGTAATCGAGTCTGTAAGGACAGACGGTACAATTGTTATTCATGCATGTTTAGGTACAAAAATTAATGCTACTTTAGCAACTATGTTCTCTTCACTTTTGTCATCTACTCTTGGATATATTGTTGAGTCAAGATCAGATGCTTATAGGATTGTTTTAACTTCCAACGCAAGAATTCACAAGAATATATTCATTGAAACTTTAATGGAAAAACTTGATCTGTCCGATGTTGTATCAGCATCCATCACTGGAACACACAATGTTAATTGGAGGACATGGTGCGTCGCAAAAAAATTTGGTGTAGTTGGTCGTGGTGCCATATATGATAGAAAAACAGGTCATTTTCTTTACGAGCGTTATCAAAACACACCTATTGTCAGGGAAGCATTGCGTGAATTGTTTCATGATAAGTTCGACCTGCTGGGTACAGAGCGTATTTTGACTCGTATTAAAAACAATGAAATTCAAATTGAATGGATAGATGCTGATGGATTTTCAAAATTAGCAGAACCTCTACTAGATCATACTACAAAATACTATTCTTCTCCCGCTAGTGTTGATAAGGCAATTCTTGATTTGGTTAAAAAGAGATTATTAAAAACAAAACATCGTCTAATTTGTGCCCGTTGTGGTAAGTGGCAACTGGCTACAATTACAGAAGAAGTAAAGGAAAACTTATTTTGTAAATATTGTAAAGGAAGGCAAATTACTACTACCTTTTACTCGGATCATGAGTTGGTTAAAATCATTCAGAAAAAACATAATCATAAAAAACTTTTGCCGGACGAAAATCATAAATTTAAACGGGCTTGGAAAGTTGCTTCGTTAATTGAAACTTTTGGTAAGAATGCAATAATTGTTCTATCAGGTTATGGAATAGGTGCAGATACTGCTGCGAGGGTTTTACGAAATATGATTGATGAAGATCTTATGTATAAGCAAATTTATGAAGCTGAAAGGCAGTATGTCATGACAAGAGGATTCTGGGATTCTTAATTCTTTTTCGTAACTGTTGAAAACCGAGTTAAAAATAATTCAGTTCTTCCCTCAAGTCCAGCCTTTGCGTTCACGGGTGTAACAGAAATTACCTCACCAATGGAAAATCCGTCTAAAAGAGTTGCCTGGTTTCTCCATCCCTTTATCCAGATCTGACCACTATCATCTTCAACAAACATTTCTGCCAGCATAATTGTTTCTCCAGTTTTTGTCTGCACTTCTCGCTTCTCTGATGCCTTCAAAATTATAGCTTCTATACAATAATCGTTTCCTGATTGAATCGCAGAAATTTTTGTTCTTAGATCTGTCAATGTTGGGATTGAATTATTGTCATCAATTTTTCTTACAAAAGAATCATTATCTACCGTGAGGGAATTACCAAAAACCTTTGAAGGCATGCATTCTATAACATCATCTTTACTAACAGAGTCTAGCATGTTTGAAGAATCGGATATGTATATTAGATTTTTCCCATTGTCTACACCTATAGCTGATGTCCTTTCTTTTTCGTTTCTATTAATTGTCGCAATACGTACAATAACGGGCTCTGCTTCTTTACCCCCATCAATTTCAACCATCGTTGCTTCGTTTCCGTGAATTTCAAGGCCTTGGTTTCCTGTTTTTGTTCTGACACCCAAAAGCCTAACTTTTGCATCTTGGGAAATAACTTTCGGTAAAAGTGATTCATCCTTTCCCCATAACACAACTCTAGTCACAGTGTTGTCTTTACCTTTCAATCTCATTCTAAGTGCTTTTCCTGGTTCACCGCGTCGATTTGTAAACTCTAGCGTACTTATACCACCATCTATTTTACCTGAAAGCACAAGATCATTCTGGTTTTCCTTAATTTCACTCACATCGATCGTTAAGGCTTCGATTGGTCGTATTTCGCTTTCTTGGTTAGTTGTATCTATGTCAGAACCTGAACCAACATTAATTGTTGGACTTCCATTTAGATCTGATTTTACATAAGCTTTGATTATTTTTATTAAATCACCGGGTTTCAGTTTTTCAATTCCCGGAAGATTAGCTTTTTCATCCCAAAGTTTTACACTAACAGTAGAATCATTATCATAAATTGTCATAGTTCTAAGCAAGAAAGGAGAACCATCTTTTCTAGAAAACTGTCTAGCAGGTGAAATATTTAGCACCCTACTTTCTACTGACACATCTTTGGCACCTATGGAAATGTCCTTCAAGGCAATCTCAACCTTCAAAGTTTGTGTTAATGTTATTCCTAGATCAGATGCAATAAGAAAAAGAGCACCTTGATCTGTCAAGTAACCCGGACCTATCTTTTCCTTTTTCTGGCTAATCCTATCCAGAATATCTTCTCTAGTGAGTTCAGGTTTTTGGTTTATAATGTTATCAAGTAATTCATTAAACTCTGACAAATTCCTCCCCATGATTTTATTTTATTTATCTCTTATTAACATTTAAGGAGTGTAAGATTTTCTAGAGGCATGAAGTCAATACTTGTGCGATCTCTTTTCAAATCATATGATGGAATCAATGCAGTAGACGGTATTGATCTAGATGTCGATGAGGGACAGATTTTTGGTTTTCTAGGACCAAACGGCGCGGGAAAATCAACTGTGATTAAATTATTAACTACATTAATTCATCCAACCAGCGGCGAAATTTCAGTTCTAAAAATTAATGCTATAAAGGAACCGCTGAAGATAAGAAAAAAGATTGGCGTAGTTTTACAACAACCAAGTTATGAACCAACACTCTCCGTAGAAAAGTCCCTAGAGAAGTATGGAATGATGTGGAACCTTGACAAAAAAACTAGAAGGGATAGAACAGAGGAACTTCTCGTTGCATTTAATCTGGTTGAAATAAGAAAGAAACGAAATGAAGATTTGTCAATAGGTCAGCGCCGAAGAGTCCAAGTTGCACGTGAATTTATGCATGATATGGATTTGTTATTCTTAGATGAACCTACTGTTGGACTAGATCCAACCGCTAGACGACAACTATTAGATTTTTTAAAAAATAAAGCAAAGGAAAAAAATCTAACAATATTTTATACTACACATGTACTGACCGAGGCGGAATATCTATGTGATAATATTGCAATCATTAACAAAGGTAAAATAATCACTGTTGACTCACCGAATGAACTTAAAAATAGATTCGGTCGTGAAAAAACAATCAAAATTCATGTTTCCTCTAACACTGAAACATTAGGGAGTCTTTTGGAAAACATTCAGATACCAACAAATCTTGAAGAAATATTTCTCAAAGTTGTGAGTGATTCTGATGCACCCGATAATTAGATTAGTTAATAGAAACATTACGATTTCAGTCAACCCTGGTTTTTTAATCTGGCAGGTTATTTTTCCTCTGATTTGGATTTTTGTAGCTGGTTTTGCGTACACTGCACTGATAGATGAAGTACCATTTGGAACTAAGGATCTTAGCTATCCGGCATTCTTAGCTTCTGGTATGATTGGTTTTAACATTATGAACAGTACGCTAATTTCTGGAATTATAATTTGGAATGATAGACGACATGGAATGTTCGAACAAATAATGTCAGGTCCATTCACAAGAGCAAACTATATTCTCAGCAATATCACTACGATTGCACTGGTTGGTCTAGTTAGTGCAACATTAATAGCAGTAGTTGGTTATCCAGTATTTTTTCAATCAGCAGAATTTAGCATAGTTACAATTCCGCTCATAGTTTTCAGCTCAATAGTTGGCGCAATATTATTTGGTTCTATTGCTTCAATCATCTCAGCAAGACTACGTTCAAGTGAGGGCTTTAATGTAATTATTAACACGGTTTTTATTTTCTTCGCCTTTGTCAGTACGGCTTTTTATCCTGCCGCAGGCGCTCCACAACCTCTTGCAACTATATTTTATCTGAATCCATTGACATACCTTGTAGATATAATTAGGGCTGGAAATGGATTTTTAAAAAAATAATAGCCCGGCCCGGACTCGAACCGAGGTCAAAGGCTCCAAGGGCCCCTATGCTTGCCACTACACTACCGGGCTTCCATGCATTTTTTTTGTTATCCCCTTATAATATTACTTTAAGACGGATTTCATCGTTTTTACAAGAATAGGAAATGGGTCTTCCATCAAATACAGCATTTTTTTAGCTCTTTTTTTTATTTCTAAATTGGGAGAATCTAGAAGCTTTCTAACTGATATCACAATTTGCTTGGGATTTGTTTTTCTAAGAACAAGTTTTTTTCTGACTAGATATGCTTCTATAATATTTGGTACCGCATTGTATGATATTGTGGGAATGCCAAGCAGTGCAGATTCAGCGGTCATTGTTCCTCCAGATCCGACGAAGACATTAACACTACTTAACAGTGTTTTTCCATCAACAGCCTTATCCAGTATCTTAATTTTACCACCAAAAGTTTGAGTAAGATGCCTTACTTGAGAAGGATACCTTCCCATTACCATAATATTCTCGTTATGAAAATTTTTGATTATTTCCTTAATGATAGGAACCGCCGGTCTTTTTTTAGATGAATATGAAGCCTCTTCCTCTTCAACTCTCACTAGGATAATTCTCCTTTTCCCTTTTTTATCTATCTTTTTACTATTTTTTGAATTCTCTCGCTTTGCAATAACTGCCGCATCTATTGCTTTGTAACGTACAATATCTTTAGCGTTTATTCCATATTTTGTAAACTCTTTTTTTGGGATAATCCAAGGTATTAACAATTTTTGAACAAGAGGGATAACAAGTCTCATAACAGCTGTTGCGTGAGGTGAATCGGAAAAACAAATGTGTTTTATGCCCAATCCATAAGAAACTCGTGTTGCCTCAGGCGAACAGAAACTAACCGTAACATCAGGTGAAAATTTCTTAATTACTATTGATAGCATCTTTGAACGATGCAGACTTGAGCTTAGTTTATCATACTTTTTAGCCCCCCCATGTTTTCCTACCACTAATAATTTTTGACCTCTTAATTTTGCTAGATCTGTTACTTGCTTATAGTTACGAGAGGTACATAGTACATTATGGTTTTTTCTGATGGATTTGATCATATGTCCAAAAAAAAGTAGCTGTTTTGGTGTTAGAATATCAAACCAAACATTCAAGTATTTTTGATTGAATCTTAAACTGCAATAAGTATTTCTTAGTCTAAATACGTAAGTCAATTACAATGGTGAAAGATAAAGTCGTAGTTTATGGACTAAGTACAGAAGGATATTACCTTGCATGTCAGATGGCTTCAAAAGGGGCGGATGTGCATATAATCGATGAATCTTCCTCTTCTGCAATATCACTAAAACCTGAAACTGCAAAAACCTATCCAAGTGTGGCTTCGCTTCAAGGAGACGAGCCTTTGCTTTCAATGAAGCCCATACAGGTTGCAATCTCAGAAGCACAATATCTTTTCTTTACTCCACGAATCAGGAATATTGGCGAGGACTTCAAAACAGAAATAAATTCAAAGTTCAAAGATGCGATTGGACCTTTGAAGAAAGGTAGCTCTGTAGTTTACTGTATCGCAACTGGGTTTGGGGTGAATAAAGAAAATATGGCTTTATTAAAGCACATTACTGGGTTTGAGGCAGGAAAAACAATTTCTTACTTTTATTTTCCTCTCAGTGATATCAATAATCCTCCGCAAATGATCGGTTCATTACAGAAAGCAAATGACAAAAAACTTTCATCTCTGTTGGCAACAGGTAAGGATGTAAAAAAATTTGTAGAAATTTCTTCAGCCGAGTACATTCATGGAATTAATACAATTAAAAAATTCTCAGGTCTATGTAGTGTTTTAGAGATATGTAAATATGTAAAAAATAATGCAAAATCTGATAATACATTTGATGAATTCAAAGATGTTTATCTTGATGATATGATAACAGGTCTATTTGACTTACGCTCATTAGGCTCTTCATTTGAGGGCGCACAAACTTTGATGTATATGATTAACGGAAGCATTAAGGGAATTGCTGGTTATATTAAAAGACTAATTGATACCATTAGACTCACTTTGAAAAAAAACGATCTGAAAGCCAGTAAAATAAAAATTGTATTATCATGGACGCTGGATACAAACGAAATGAGAGCTGATAAAATTGAAATGTTAAACAACCTTTCCTCTAAACTAAGAGATTACATCGGGGACGTGGAAACAGCTGAGGGTAATGTAGACGTATTTCACAGCGATAAAACAACAATATTTGTAGCTTGTTCTATAACAGATTATAAAAAAATAAGGGAAGTAGAAGATGACCAAGATTTTTTTGTAATAAAAGCTAATCCTCTCTGTGAAGTAGAGAATAAAGATAAAATTATCTAAAAAATCAGAAAGATTGATGACTGAAAACAAAAAAGATGATAATTCTTCAATTGAATCTCAAGAAAATGTAGAACGGAATGATAAAAGTTCTGATAGTATCACTGACGAGAAAATAGAAATTAAAAAATCACAATCAGTACACTATCAACAAAAAATAGATGAGTTAAATGATCTTTTAGAAAAAGAGAAACAAAAATCTTTACGTTTACTAGCGGATTATCAGAATCTAGAAAAACAGATCATTGATAAAGTAAATTTACGTGGTGATAAGATAATTTTAGATTTCTTAACCGTGTATGAGGATTTTATTCGTGCAAAAGATGCATATGAAAAGGAGGGAGGAAACGTAGACAATCTAAACGGAATAATAAAAAACATGAAATCTATCTTGGGTAATTATGATGTAAAACCAATAGAAACAGAAGAAAAAAAATTTGATCCTAAGCTACATGAAGTAGTACA
>LUMJ01002315.1_pt1 | contig 11430 bp, 10 predicted proteins | sample 729631 | NCBI WGS metagenome assembly LUMJ01 (sample SAMN03860266, study PRJNA289734) | marine metagenome | biome: seawater column; feature: ocean; material: water; isolation source: Red Sea water column Station 22 - depth 500m | place: Saudi Arabia: Red Sea | collected 2011-10-15 | depth 500 m | reverse complement strand
TGGTGGTGGTCCCCCACGTGCTGGCCCTGCCGCGACCTGACCGAGGCCGACTACCCCTTCCGGGGCGTGCGCACCGGCCTTGTCGAACCGCCCGAGGGCTTCACCGCCGACGACTTCCGCATCGAGACGTTCCGGTCGGTGGCCGAGGCCTTCCCGACGCTCGCCCTCGACGTCGAGATCAAGAACCGAACCGAGCATTCGGACGCTGCCATCGCCGCCCTCGTGGCCGACCTCGATGCCCTCGACCGGCGCGACTCGGTGGTCGTGGTCTCGTTCTCGAGCGACGTGGTCGCCGCCTTCAGGGAGGTCGCACCCGATGTCGCCACGAGTCCCGGCACCGACGAGATGGTCGCCTGGATCCTCGGGGGCGAGCCCCTCGGCGACCATCCGGTCGTTCAGGTGCCACCCGAATACGAGGGGGTGCCGGTACTCGTCGACGCCTTCTTCGCCGCCGCCGAGGAGGCGGACGTCGACGTCTGGGTTTGGCCCAACTCGAGCGAGCAGGAGGAGGGCACCTTCTACGCCGAGTTGCTGACGCTCGGCATCGACGGCGTCATCGTGGGCCGTCCCGCCGCCATGGAGCACGCCCTCCGCGAGGGCGGTTTCATCGACTGAGGCTCAGATGCCGAGGCGGCCGGTCCGGACCTCGTGGACGGCGCCCTCGTCACCCGCCAGCTCGACGTCCACCCGCTCCCGTCGCCCGTAGAGGAAGTGCACCAGCTCGACCGGCGTACCCGTCAGCGTCGCCGGCCTGTTGCCACGGCAGGCGTGGACCATGGCGCCGTCGGGCCGGGCCAGGGTCAGGTCCACGTCGTGCAGGCGGCGACACATCAGGCGGGCAGCCTTGGCGAGGCGCCCCCAGAGCAGGTCGTCGAGCGGTCCGAGGCCCTCCCGGGGCGACCACCCGTCGCCGGCCCGGCGCACGTCCTCGTGGTGGACGGCGAACTCGACGAGGTTCATGGCCCCGTCGACCGGCCGCAGGTGGAACGGAGGACCCCGGCGCACCCGGTCGACCAGGGCGGTGAAATCGCCACGCCGGGCCAACCGGTCCGTCGCCCGCGCCGTGTGGCGGGCGAACGGGCCGGGCAGGACCAGGCCCAGACCCACATCGGGGCGCCGTTCACGGAGGACCAGGTGGGCGGCCAGGTGGGCGGCCGTCCAGCCCTCGCACAGGGTCGGCGCATCGGGACCGGCCTCGTCGAGCAGGTCGCAGAGGTCGTGGCGCTCCCGCTGGGCCCACCCACGGGCGCTCACCGGCTCACCCCGGGGGTACGGAGGCATCCGGCACCCAGTTGCCGTGGAAGCCGTCGGGCACCCGCTGGGGCAGGTGGATACGGGCTACCGGAGGGCCGGCCATATCACTCCCGTCGAGGATGACCAGTTCGGCCGGTCCACCGACCCGGTCGTTCACGCACACCAGCACCCAGCCCACGCCCTCCTCGGTCGAGCCCTCCTTGGGCACCAGCAACGGCTCGGCGCCGAAGCGGTTGGTGCCGTGGTCGTGGCTGACCGTCTCACCGGTCTCCACGTCGACCCGGTGCGTCGGCCCCAACTCGAGGCCGTTGGCGGTGTAGGCGAAGCGGTGGGGCCTGGTGCCGACCCGTGGGTCGTGGGTCGGGAACTCGTGGTGGCCGTCGGCCAGCGGGGTCTCGGCGACGGTGGCCGTGGCCGGGTCGACCACCCAGCGGACCAGCGTCGGGGCGCTGTCGCCGATCGGGCCGTTGCGGTCCCCGGCGAACATGCGGTCGTAGCGACACAGGTCGACCACGACAGATCCGTCGTCGGCGTCGAAGGCGTTGAGTGGATGGAAGACGTAGCACTGCGGTGCGTCGCACCACACGACGTCGTCGGCGTCGCCGTCACGGGGCAGGACGCCCACCCGGGCCGGATGGTCCGGGTCCCAGGCGAACGGGAACGGGTTTCCGCCGATCGCCGCCTCGAGGTCGAGGCAGACGGGCAGGTCGTAGACGAGCACCGAGGACGGCGTCAGGGACATGTCGTGGACCATCGGCATGCCGTCGACGGGCACGTCGGTCACCGTCGACACCAACCCGTCCCTCCCCACGACCACGTGCTGCACGCGGTCGGGCAGGTCGGGGTAGGTGTAGCAGACGCCGTGCAATTCGCCGGTGGCCGGGTCGTACTTGGGGTGGGCGGTGAAGCCGGCGGGCAGGGTGCCGTCGAAGCCGTCGTAGCCGATCGTGTCGAGGTCGTAGGTGAGGGTCATCGGCGTGGTGCCGGCCTCGACCATCGCCCAGGTCCTCCCGGCGAAGCCGCCCACCGCCGTGTTGGGGCCGAAGTCCCGGTCGCCGAACGCCCGGCCCGCCGGTGGCGGCTCGCCCAGTTCGGCGGCTATCCGGCCGCCTCGCACCCAGCGGTTGCGGTACCACTCGGCCTGCCCGCCACGGAGGCGGACGCCGTGCACCATGCCGTCGCCGAGGAACCAGTGGTGGGTGGCCGGGTCGACGGGGCCACGCGGGTTGGGGCCGTTGCGCAGCCAGCGCCCCTCCAGCTCCTCGGGGATCGTGCCCGTGACCGGCAGGTCGAACGCCGTCACCTCCTCGTCCACCGGCGCCATCGAGCCCCCGAGGTAGGGATTCGCCCGTTCGTTCACGCGGGACAGCCTTCCACACCCCCTGTACACGGTTCCCACCTGGGAGTACGTTGCGCGCCCGATGGCCTCGACCTCGCCACTCCCCACCACGGTCATCGGGGCGTTCCCGAAGCCCGACTACGTGCCCGTGTCGGACTGGTTCGACCTCCCGGACCTCGACTACGCGGCCCGCTGGGCCGACGAGATGTCGGCCGCCGGCGACGACGCCGAGGGGTCGTTCGTCCGGGCCGCCGCCGACGTGATCGCCGACCAGGTCGCAGCGGGCATCGACGTGGTGACCGACGGCGAGGTCCGCCGCGAGAACTACATCCACTACCACTGCCGCCACCTCACCGGCTTCGACTTCGAGCACCGCGCCGAGGAGACGATGCGCGGCGTCCTCCCGGTCGTCCTGCCCACGATCACCGGCCCGGTCGCCGCCACCGAGCCGTTCCTGCCCCACGACTGGCGGGTCGCGCAGGCCGTGACGGACCGTCCGGTCAAGGTCACGATCCCCGGGCCGCTCACCATCACCGACAGCACCGTGGATCGGCACTACGGAGACCGGTCGGCCCTCGTCGCGGACCTCGCCGTCGCCCTCAACGCCGAGGTACGCGCCCTCGCCGAGGCCGGTTGCACACACATCCAGGTCGACGAGCCGGTGTTCGCCCGCCGGGTCGGCGACGCCCTGGCCTTCGGCATCGACGCCCTCGCCACCTGCTTCGACGGCGTGCCCGACTCGGTGACCCGGACCGTGCACTGCTGTTGCGGCTATCCCCGGTTCCTCGACGACGAGGAGTACGAGAAGGCGCCGCCGTCGGCCTACCTCGAGATCGCCGAGGCCGTCGACGCCGTCCGGATCGACCGGTTCAGCCTCGAGGACGCCCACCGCCCGAACGACCTGGCCGATCTGCTGCCCCGGTTCCGTGACACCACCGTGATCCTGGGCTGCGTGGCGATCGCCCGAAGCCGGCTCGAGACGGTGGACGAGGTCGCCACCCGGCTCGCCGAGGCGCTGCGCCACATCGACCGGGAGCGCCTGGTCGCCGCCCCTGACTGCGGCCTGGGCTACCTCGGCCGCGACCTGGCGCTGGCCAAGCTCCGCGTACTCACAAGATCGCCCGCGGCGCCTATTCCTCGGCGCCTATTCCTCGGCGCCTATTCCTCGGCGCCTATTCCTCGGCGCCTACTCCTCGGCGCCTACTCCTCGATGAAGGTCTGCTCGGCGTCGCCGGCGAGGACGGCCTTCACGACCTTGCCGGTGGCGTTTCGGGGCAGCGGTTCGTCGCGGAACTCCACGTGGGCGGGCACCTTGTAGTAGGCCAGCGTCTCGGCACAGAAGTCGACGAGCTCGTCAGCGGAGGTCGCCGACCCCGGGGTCAGGACCACGACCGCCTTGACCTCCTGGCCGAGCGTCGGGTGGTCGACGCCGTGGACCGCCACCTCGGCGACCGCCGGATGCTCCTCCAGCCGCTGCTCGACCTCGGCCGGGTACACGTTCTCGCCGCCGCGCAGGATGAGGTCGCGCAGCCGCGAGGCCAGGTGCAGGCGCCCCTCGCGCAGGTTGCCGTAGTCGCCGGTGCGAAACCAGCGCCCCGGCAGGAATGCCGCCTCGTTGGCCTCGTCGTTCTCCCAGTAGCCCAGCATGAGGAGTGCGCTGCGGACGCAGACCTCGCCGTTCTCGCCGTCCGGGATCCCGTTGCCCTCATCGTCCACGATCCGCACCTCGATGCCGGGTAGCGGCTTCCCGACGCAGTCGGGCGCCTCGCGCAGCATGGGGTTGGTGGCGTGGCTGACCAGGCCGCCCGTCTCGGTGAGCCCGTAGCCGGAGCCGAAGGTGCCCACCAGGTGCGGGAAGCGCTCCTCGGTGGCCCGGATCAATTCGGGCGTGCTGGCCGAGCCGCCGATGGCCACCGCCGTGAGATGCTCGGGAGGCAGGTCGCCGGTGCCGGGTTCCGCCAGCAGCCGGAAGATGTGGGTGGCCGTGCCGTTCCAGGCGGTGATGCCCTCGTCGACCGTGAGCTGCAGCACGCGCGTCGGGTCGAAGCGGCCCATCGGCCACACGGTCTTGACTCCGCCCAGCAGCGACATGACCGTGGAGCTCTGCATCCCGGAGAGGTGGAACAGCGGGAACACCGCCAGGCGGGCCCCGCCGGCCGCCGGTGCTGCGCCGGAGAGCATCGAGTCGCGGGCGCCGATGAGGAAGGCGGCCAGCACGAACGAGATGAAGCTGCGGTGGCTGAGTATGGCCGCCTTCGGACGGCCGGTGGTGCCGGACGTGAACTGCAGCACGATCGGATCGTCCTCGGCGATCGGCGTGTCCGGCAGGCCGGCGCCCGCATGGGCGGCAGCCATCTCGGCGAAGTCCTCCTCGATGACGATGGTCGGCACGCCCGGGTCGTCGCCCTCGAGGCGGGCCAGGCGCCGGCGGTCGGCCACCAGCAGGGCGGGGCGGGTGGACTCGAGGCCGTACTCGATCTCGTTGCGGGTCCACCAGCCGTTGAAGCAGACGGCGACGGCACCGAGGGCCGCACACGCCCAGAAGGTCACGATGTACTCGGGGCAGTTGGCGGCCAGGATCGCCACTGCTCGGTCGTGTCTGCGAACGTGAGCACCCGGCGCTCGCCGGCGTCGTCGAAGACGCAGTACTCGGCGTCGCCCTTCTCGACGGCCCCGGCCAGCAGGTCGCGCAGCGACCGGGGTCGGTTGGCGAAGACCTGCATGGGCTCCCCCAGCACGTCCTCGGTGGCCAGTTCGAAGAAGCCGCCGGGCGCGGTGAGCGCCGCCGTGGCCTGTTCGTAGGTGAGTGGGGATGCGGGCTGTTCAGTCATTGCGTGGGAGGCCTCCGGTCGGGGCTACTCCGCGGAGAACCGTTCGAGCAGCTTGCGGGCGATCACGAGCTTCTGGATCTCGCTGGTGCCCTCGCCGATGATCATCAGCGGGGTGTCGCGGAAGTAGCGCTCGACGGGGAACTCGGTGGTGTAGCCGTTGCCGCCGTGGATGCGCAGCGCCTCGGAGGCGATCTCGAAGGCGGCCTCGGAGGCGAAGAGCTTGGCCATGCCGGCCTCCATGTCGACCCGTTCCCCGGCGTCGGCGCGGCGGGCGGCGTCGAGCGTCATGAGGCGGGCGGCCTGGAGCTTGGTGGCCATCTCGGCCAGCTTGAACTGGATGGCCTGGTGCTCGAAGATCGGCCGGCCGAACGTCTCGCGCTGCTGGGCGTACGCCATGGCGGCGTCGAAGGCGGCCTGGGCCACGCCCACCGCCCGCGAGGCGATGTTGATGCGCCCCAACTCGAGCGCCGAGAGGGCGTAGCGGCGCCCGTGGCCGACGCCGTCGTCGCCGCCCAGCACGTTGGCGTGGGGCACCCGGTGGTCGACGTACGACATCTCGACGGTCTCGAGGCCCCGGTAGCCCAACTTGTCGATCTTGCGGGACACGGAGATCCCCTCGAACGACTCGCCGGGCTCCTTCTCGACGAGGAAGCAGGTGATGCGGTCGTCGGGGGTGCGCGCCAGGAGCATGACGAGCGACGCCCGCATGCCGTTGGTGACCCACATCTTCGTGCCGTTGACGACCCACTCGTCTCCGTCCCGCTCGGCCCGGCAGCGCAGGGCGCCGGTGTCGCTCCCGGCGTCCGGCTCCGAGAGGGAGAACGCTGCCCGGAACGAGCCGTCGCACATGCGGGGCAGGAACCGCTGCCGCTGCTCGTCGGTGCCGTAGCGGCCGATCATGGTGGCGGCGATCTTGTGCGTGTTGAGGATCCCCGCCAGCGACATGAAGCCGCGGGACAGCTCCTCGACCAGCCGGCTGTAGGTCAGGACGTCGAGCCCGAGCCCGCCGTATTCCTCGGGAATGGTCGAGCCGAACAGGCCGAACTCGCACATCTGGTCGAACATGGCCTGCGGGAACTCGTCGGGGAGCTCGAACTCGGCGACGTTGGGGATGACGTCGCGGTCGATCCACGCGCGGACCGCACCCACGATTTCATCTGCCAGCGCCTGCTCGGTGGCCATCGCTCCCCCTCGCCGAACCCTCGGTATGCGGGCGCTACCGTACCGCCGCCGCCCCGACCCGGGGACACCGGACGCGGCGGGTCGTCGGCCCTGCACAGCCGACCGCGACCATCCAGCCCCGACCCGGGGACACCGGGCGCTGCGGGTCGGCGGCCCTGCACAGCCGACCGCGACCATCCAGTCGCGGGCCTCGGGGACACCGGGCGCGGCGGATCGGCAGGCGTGGTGGGCGACCCCCCGGGCGTGGTTGCCGGCCGACGCAGCCACGACGCCGCGCGCACGCTCACCGTCGCCGAGGAGGTGCCGTCGGTCGGCCGACCGCGGTCCTCGAAGGAGGCGGTGAACTGCAGGTCCTCGAACTCGGCGACGACATCGGCCCCGGTGGGGGCGGGCAGCGTCGCTGGCCCAGCACTCGGGGTTCACACCACGTCGCCGGCGGGGCCGGGGGGAATCCGCCGGTCCGGGCATGACATGCTCCTTGCCGTGAGCACAGCGGCCCCGTGGGGGGACCCCGAGCGCCACGCCGGCACCTCGATGGTGTGCACGGTCGACGCTCTCGCCTCCCGCGCCGGGATCGACGTGCTGGCGGCGGGCGGCAACGCCGTCGACGCCGCCATCGCCGCCAACGCCGTGCTGACCGTGACGACCCAGCACATGTGCGGCATCGGCGGCGACCTGTTCGCCCTGGTCCACGACGGCGACGGCCCGCCCACGTGCCTGAACGCCTCGGGGCGTGCGGGCTCGGGAGCCGATCCGGACCGCCTGCTGGCCGAGGGCCACGCCGGCATGCCGCGGAAGGACGACGTGCGGGCGGTGACCGTGCCCGGCTGCATCGACGGCTGGGCTGCCCTCCACGGGCGGTACGGCACGCTGGCGGTGTCGGACGTCCTGGCACCGGCGATCGCGCTTGCCGAGGGGGGCTTCGAGGCCTCGCCGCTGCTGGTGCCCGCTGCCGCCGAGGTGGCGGGCGTCGTCGGGGCCCAGGACTACGACGGGCTGGAACACACCGGTCAGGTGGTCCGCCGGCACCGGTCTCAGGCCGACTGGGTCGAGCCGCTCGGCGCCCACGCCTGGGGCCACGATGTCTGGACCGTGCCCCCCAACTCGCAGGGCTACATCACACTGGGTGCCGCCGTCATCCTCGACGGCCTCGACCTCCCGAGGGAGGACGATCCCCTCCGTGCCCACCTGCTGGTCGAAGCCCTCAGGCAGGCAGGCCACGACCGACCCGACGCCCTGCACGAGGACGCCGACGGACCGGCGCTCGTGGCACCCGACCGGCTGGACCCCCGCCGATCGGCCGTCGACCCGGACGCCCGGGCGCTGCTCGGCGACGCCTGGCACGACGGCGACACCATGTACGAGTGCGTCGTCGACGGCGACGGCCTGGCCGTGTCGCTGATCCAGTCCAATGCCGACGGCTTCGGCAGCCACGTCACGCTGCCCGGCCTCGGGGTGTTCCTCCACAACCGGGGCATGGGCTTCCGACTGGAGTCCGGCCACCCGGCCCGCTACGGCCCGGGACGCCGACCACCCCACACGCTGGCGCCGGCGCTGGTGACCCGACCGGACGGCGCACTGCGTGCGGTGCTCGGCACGATGGGCGCCGACGCACAGCCCCAGGTCGTGCTCCAGATGCTGGTCCGGCTGCTCCACGACGGCGCCGGCCCCGGCCACGCCGTCGGCGGCGGCCGCTGGGTGCTCTCGGGGCCGTCGGCGTTCGACGCCTGGGAGGATCCCGACGGCGCCGAGGTACTGCTCGAGGCGCACGCCCCCGAGGGCTGGGTGCCGGGCCTGGTCGCCCGCGGCCACGGTGCCCGCGTGGGCGCGGCCAACTTCGGCCACGCACACTGCATCGAGATGGTCGACGGCGGCCTGGCGGGGGCCGCCGACCCGCGGGCGGTGGTCGGTGAGGCGGCCGGGGCATGATGCGACGATGACGCTGCCCAGGAAGACGTACACCTCGATTGTGGTCGAGCGCGAGGTCGCCGCGCCACGCCAGGCGGTATGGGACGCGCTGATCGGCTTCTACGAGCCGTTCCTCGGCGGCCCCGATGTGCACCTCGTGGGTGCCGCCTTCGACTTCGAGGTCGACGGCCTGAACCTCCGCGAGGAGGTCCTGTCACTCGAGCCGCCGTGGCGGCGGGTCTATGGGGTGACGGGTGGGCCGGTCGCCCTCTATCAGGGCACGTCGGCCATCACCGACCGGGGCGACTCGTGCCTGCTGGTGTGGTCGCTGGTGGTCGACCCGCTGCCCGACGTCGCCAGCGACGCCTTCCTCGCCGCCGCCGAGTCGGTGGTCAGCGACGTCGTCGACCGCCTGGCATCCACCGCTGAAACACGCTGACCCGACCCTTGGAGGGAACTCCCATGCGCATCGCCATCAACGCCTCGGCCGAACTCCTGCACGCCGATGTCGGCCGACTACGGGAGCACGCTTCCCGCGCTGCCGACGACGGGTTCGTCGGCTGGTGGCTGGCCCAGACCGGCCTGGTGGACGCCCTCACGGTGTTCCCGGCGGTCGCCGCCGAGGCCCCCGGCCTCGAGTTCGGGACGGCGGTGATCCCCACCTTCCCCCGCCACCCCACCATGCTGGCCGGACAGGCGCTGACCACGCAGGCGGTCCTCGGCGACCGCGACCTGGTGCTCGGCATCGGGTTGTCGCACCAACCGGTCATCGAGGGCATGCTCGGCATGTCGTTCGACCGGCCGATCCGGCACCTGATCGACTACCTGTCGGTCCTGCAGCCGCTCCTCGAGGACGGCGCCGTCGACCACGATGGCGAGGCGTTCACGGCACATGTTTCCACGCCACGTCCCGGCGACCGCACCCCGTCGGTGATGGTCGCCGCCCTCGGGGAGCAGGCGCTGCGGGTCGCCGGCCGGCGTACCGACGGCACCATCCTCTGGATGGTCGGCCCCCACACGATCGCGGACCACATCCGGCCACGCCTCACGGCTGCCGCCGATGAGGTCGGTCGCCCGGCCCCCCGGATCGCCTGCAGCCTCCCCGTCACCGTCACCGACGACGCCGAGGCCGTCCGCGAGGCGGCATCACAGGTGTTCGCGATCTATGGCCAGCTGCCCTCCTACCGGGCGATGCTCGACCGGGAGGGCGCCCGCCATCCGGGTGACGTGGCGATCATCGGGACCGAGGACGAGGTGGCCGCAGGGCTCGAGGGCCTGGCCGCTGCGGGCGCCACCGACTTCCTCGCCCTCGAGTTCGGGCGGAACGAGGACGAGTTCCGCCGGACCCGGGCGCTCCTGGCGAACCTGGCCTGAGGCACGGGCCACCGCCATCGCGGCGGGTCGGCGGCGTCCAGGGGGTTGTCGCGTCGCGTGGTGCACCGATTCGCCACGGTCGCGTGCGGCTGCGATGGGCGATCTGGTCGGCAACGCGCTACGGTGGCCGCATCTGACGGACCGTCAGAAACCGTTCGAGCCTTCCGGAGCCCGCATGCCGACGATCCCCCGGATCATCTCCGTCGATGACCACGTGGTCGAACCCCCCGACCTGTGGTCCTCGCGCCTGCCAGCGAAGTACCGGGACCGCGGCCCACGTGTCGAGCGCGACACCGCCGTGTTCAACTTCGAGGGCGGCGTCTTCTCCTACGAGAAGGGCGTCGAGGGCGGCACGCCCTGCGACTGGTGGCTCTACGACGACCTCGTCTACCCGTTCCCGAAGCTCTCGGCCGCCGTCGGCTTCGACGACCTGGACATCGAGCCCGTCACCTTCGACCAGATCCACCCGGCCGGCTGGATCCAGAAGGAACGCCTCGCCGCCATGGACGAGAACCACGTCGACGCCTCGATCTGCTTCCCCAACGTGCTGCCCCGCTTCTGCGGCCAGACCTTCTACGAGCGCGAGGACAAGGACCTGGCCCTCCTCTGCGTCCAGGCCTACAACGACTGGATGATCGACGAGTGGTGCGGCGGCGACGGCGCCGGGCGCCTCATCCCGCTCACCCTCATCCCCCTCTGGGACCCGGTGGCCGCCGCCGCCGAGGTGCACCGCTGCGCCGACAAGGGCTCGTTCGCCGTGGCGTTCTCCGAGAACCCCTACCCGCTGGGCCTGCCGTCCATCCACGACAAGGACCGCTTCTGGGACCCGTTCCTGCGGGCCTGCGAGGAGACCGACACCGTCGTGTGCATGCACATCGGGTCGTCGTCGCAGATGCCGAGCACCTCGCCCGACGCCCCGTTCGCCGTGTCGTCCACCATCACGTTCTCGAACGCCATGGGCTCGATGTGCGACTACATCCTCTCCGGCGTCTTCGTCCGGTTCCCCCGCCTCAAGATCGCCTACTCGGAGGGCCAGGTCGGGTGGATGCCCTACGTGATCGAGCGCATGGACAAGATCTGGGAGGAGCGCGGCGACGCCACCTTCGGCATCGACCTGCCCGAGCCGCCCAGCACCTACATCCCCGGCCACATCTGGGGCTGCATCTTCGACGACGAGATCGGCCTCCGGAACCGTGACATCATCGGCATGGAGCAGATCTGCTTCGAGGTCGACTTCCCCCACGCCGACTCCACGTACCCGCACACACTGGACGTGGCCACGAGGATCTGTACCGAGGCCGGGCTCTCCGACGACGAGACCAACAAGCTCATGCGCGGCAACGCCATCGACTGCTTCGGCCTCGAACGCTTCGGCATCACCAGCTGACGGATACCCCCGGTTCCGGGCGTCGGCCCCGGACGGGACACATGCCCTAACGTCGGGGCCGTGAGGCCCAGACCCCCGATCCTCCCGATCGCCCTCCTGGCCACCCTCCTGCTGGCCACCGGCTGCGGCAGCGACCCCGCCCCGACCACCTGGAC
>LUMJ01000898.1_pt1 | contig 11447 bp, 11 predicted proteins | sample 729631 | NCBI WGS metagenome assembly LUMJ01 (sample SAMN03860266, study PRJNA289734) | marine metagenome | biome: seawater column; feature: ocean; material: water; isolation source: Red Sea water column Station 22 - depth 500m | place: Saudi Arabia: Red Sea | collected 2011-10-15 | depth 500 m | reverse complement strand
GGTATTGCCGCGCCTAGAGAAGACGAACTCCTTTTCGTAAAAGATATGAATTCACCTCTTCGTATGAAAATGATTGCTGATAAAGTTCAAAAAGCAGGGCATAGTTCAGATCGTATTGAAAAAATACTGGGCGGAAACTGGATGAGGATTTTTAAAGATATTTGGTAATGTTATTATAATTATTACAACTGATCCAGCGCTTTTAGGAAGTCTCTTTTAATATCATCAATATTTTCAATTCCCACTGAACAGCGTACTAGGTTTTCCGGAATACCTAGGTAAGACCGCTCTTCGACCGTGTTTTCAACATGGCTGGTTGTCTTTGGCGGGCCCACAATTGTATCCACAGACCCCAAGTGTGCGGCGGCATGGGCAAAGTTTAATTTGGTAAGGAAAGCAGAGATAAGGTCCTCTGTACCAGACAGGGAAAAACTAAGAACACCTCCAAAGCCTTTCATTTGCTTTGTGGCAGTATCAAAACCAGAGTGGGTGTCAAGCCCTGGATAGAAGACTCTATCAATCTTGGGATGTTCCATAAGGCAGTGAGTTAGTTCCATCGCATTGCTGTTATGTCGTTCCATTCTCAGTGCCAGTGTTTTCATGCCGCGTAATATCAGATAGGCTGCATTAGCTCCCAGTGTAGCACCATTGATCTCTCTGAAATGAAATATCTTTTTGATTTGTTCTGGATTGCCACAAACCAAGCCTCCCAGGGCATCGGAGTGACCACATAGAAATTTGGTTGCACTATGGATCACCAGATCGGCGCCCAATGCTAGTGGCAGTTGGTTAATGGGTGTTGCCAGTGTATTGTCCACCACCACTAGGGCACCAACGCTCTTACCAGCATCCGAGAGCTTTTGAATATCCTGAATTTTCAGAGTGGGATTTGTGGGGGTTTCCAGGTAAAGCAATTGGCAGCCTTTGGCTACTTCTTTTTCAATTTGATGATGATCAGTGGTATCGCAGAGTTTTACTTCTATACCGTACTGTGGTAAAAACTCGATAAAAATTTTGCTGGTACCACCATAACTATCTTTACTAGCTACCACCCGATCTCCGGACTTGAGGTGGGCAAAAAGGGTATTGCTAACGGCGGCCATGCCACTAGAAAAACTAGTAGCGGCCGGGGCTCCTTCAAGGATGCGGATCTTTTCTTCCAGAACATCCACCGTAGGATTAGAGTTTCGGCTATAAATATGGCCTTTTTTTTGGCCCTTGCTTACTTGGACCCACTCATCCATATCATCATAGCCGTAAGCTACACTATTTACCGTGGGTATTTGGGTAGCACGATGGGGAAAAACATCCGTTTCTCCACCCCAGACTGATTGGGTTTCAGGTTTGACCTTGTCCCAGGATATTTGTTTCTTCATAATAAGATAGAGCAATTTAATGAATTAATAGTACTTTTTTCTATGAAACGGCCCCCAGTAACAACTAACCTTGTCATGGGTTTTTTTTGTTTCAATTATTTCTGTTGTAAATTAATTAAAGGTAGGAGGGTTCTATGAATAAACATATCAATCATTTCATATTTTCTATTCTTTTGGTGTCTACGGCTTTATCGGCTAATAAATGGACACCTGCATTTATGATCCAATATCAACGTCTAGGTGGTACAGATATATCACCAAATGGAAACTGGGTTGCATATGAACTATCTGTCCCGCAAATGGAAGATGATAAATCAGAATTTCTTACCCATATATGGCTGGTAAGTTCAGATGGAAACCGAAATTTTCAATTGACCCAAGGGGATATGTCTGCCCGCTCACCACGCTTTTCACCTAATGGGAAACAGATTGCATTTATTTCTGGGAAAGCTGATCCGGAAAATAATTTTCAGACAACCAAAGGCCAAATTTATGTGTTACCAATTGATGGGGGTGAACGTAAACAGATTACTGCTGAAACTTCATCCGTAGGCAGAATCGCTTGGTCGCCAGACGGACAATCTATTGCCTTTACCATGAGAGACCCTGAAACAGAAGAGGAAAAACGCCGCAAAGAAGAAAAACGAGATTGGAAAATCATTGATACCAATTATCGTTATTCTCACCTTTATGTTGTTGAAGTCAATGGAAATAATAATGCCCGCCGCCTTACCAAGGGAGACTTTCAAGTAGGCAGTTTTGATTGGTCGCCTGATAGCAAACGTATTGTTTTTGATCATATGGAAAATCCAACTGCCAACGCTTGGACCACCAGTGATATATCCGTTGTTAATGTTCGAAGTGGATCAAAAAAATCTTTGGTAGATTGGAGTGGTTCTGATCGTTCACCAAAATATTCTCCCGATGGCAAATCTATCGCTTTTTCATCTGATGGTGGAAATCCTACCTGGGGTCGGGAGCATTTTGTCTATGTGATTCCAGCCAATGGAGGTAATGGCCGGCAGCTTCCTGCCACACCTAGCCGCTATATCAGTAGTATTACAGGATGGGTTCCCAATGGTACTGCTGTGATTACTTCCGAATCAAACCGTACATCTCGGCGTTATTTTAATATCCCCCTATCTGAAAATGGTGTAGTCAGCACATTGACACCAGGTAAGGGGAATTATGGCAGTTTATCTTATAATAAAGAAGGTGTGATGGCATTTGTTCATGAAAAAACAGAGAAGCCTAGCAATGTATTTATATCACAAATGAATAGATTTAATCCTGCAAGGATTACAAATGTAAACCCTGAATTTTCGACTATGGCACACGGAAAAACAGAAGTGATTCGCTGGCAATCAAAGGATGGTATGGAAATTGAAGGATTATTAACCTATCCTATAAATTATCGTGAAGGAAAAAAAGTGCCACTGGTGCTGAATATCCATGGGGGTCCTGCTGGAGTATATACGGAAGGTTATACTGGCCGAAGTTCTGTTTATCCAATTCAGGCATATGCCCAGGAAGGATATGCTGTGTTACGGGCAAACCCTCGAGGCAGCAGTGGTTATTCCAAGGCATTTCGTTTTGCCAATCGATCAGACTGGGGCGGCATGGATTATGAAGACCTTATGACTGGAGTGGATCATTTGATTGAACTAGGTGTGGCAGATCCAAATGATCTTTATGTGATGGGGTGGAGCTACGGTGGATTTATGACTTCAACTGTTGTTACCAAAACAGACCGTTTCAAGGCTGCCAGTGTTGGTGCAGGGGTACCCAATCTCATTGGTATGCTTACCACCGATATCCATGACTTCATACCGTGGCATTTTGAAGGGGAAATGCATGATAATATTGAAAAATATATTAAACATTCTGCCCTATTTCATGTGAATAACGTTACTACTCCAACCCAGGTAGTACACGGAGAGAATGATACACGTGTCCCTATTGCACAAGGCTATGAATTCTATCGCGCAATTCAACGGAAAGGCGTTGATACGGAAATGATCGTTTATCCCAGAATGCCTCATGGACTTCGTGAACCGAAATTCATTCAGCATTGTGGTGAAGCAATCATGAAATGGTTTAAAGATCACAGTAAATGAAGGAGTATATATAATGAAAAATCGGATAGTTTTTCTTTTTGGCGTTTGTTTTTTAATCGGATGTAATTCGACTCAAAGTGTGGATTACCTTCAATCTGATGAATTTGCAAAACAGAATATGCCATTTTCAGAAGCAGTACGTGTTGGAAATATGTTGTATTTATCCGGCCAGATCGGAACATCGCCAGAATATCCATCAAAAGTTGTGGAAGGCGGCATCGGACCGGAAACACGCCAAACTATGGAAAATATGAAAGAAGTATTGGAGCGCTATGGATCATCTATGGATCAGGTTGTGAAATGCTTATGCATGCTTGCTGATATTGATGAATGGGCTGAAATGAGTGCTGAATATGTCAAATATTTCCCTGACCATAAACCGGCCCGCAGTGCATTCGCAGGAACTGGACTTGCCTTGAATGCTCGAGTTGAAATCGAATGTTGGGCAACCATTAATTAGGAAATGATTATGAATAAGCATATTACTAGAAGAGACTGGTTAAACCGCAGTGCAGCGGTCCTTGGCGGCACCCTTTTAAGTAGTGTAACTGGTTATAATCCATTATATAGTACACCGATATCTTGGTCTACCAATGAACCCATACGTATGATGTATAATGAAAACCCATACGGCCCCTCCCAAATAGCCAGAAAAGCGATGCAAAAAGCATTTTCAGAATCCAATCTCTACTCTATGACCCCGGCTAAAGCAGAATTTAAAGCGCTGATAGCCAAGCTAAATGGAGTAAAACCCTCCCAAGTTGTCATTGGATTTGGTTCAACTGAAATATTGAAAAAAGCCGCTTTAATGAATGGAATCGATGGAGGTGAATTGGTATCTCCCACACTTACTTTTGAAGAGATTAACCATTATGCAGATACACTCAATATGTCTATCAAGCGTGTACCGATGGACAATAAAATTGGAATAGATCTAAATAAGATATCCGATAGTGTCAGCAGGAAAACAAAACTGGTTTACCTGTGCAATCCCAATAACCCTACTGGTAAAATTATGGATTCAGGAGAGCTTGAATCATTTTGTAAAAATATATCAAAAAGAACAGTGGTATTTATTGATGAGGCATACCTCGAGTATGTATCTGATCCTGATTATCGCTCAATGCTTGGTTTGGTTAAAAAAGGTATAAATGTGATTGTATCCCGGACAGCATCAAAAGTACATGGTCTGGCTGGATTAAGGGTGGGGTATGCCATTACGACTACGGAATTAGCTAAAAAACTTGAGTCTTACTTGACTGATTATTTGAATATTGTAGGATTGAGAGCTGCGATAGCCAGCTACCAGGATCAGGAATTTCAAAACTATAGTATTAAAATGAATGATCGAGCGAAGCGTATCGTTACCAATTTTTTGGATGAAAAAGGTATTCAATATTTGGATTCCCATTCTAACTTTATCTTTTTTCATATTGGGAAACCTATTACTGAATTTCAACCAGCCATGGAAAAAAAGGGTGTTTTAGTAGGTAGGCCCTTTCCACCATATACGGATTGGTGCAGACTGAGTATGGCAACACCGGATGAAATGGGACGGTTTATTGAAGGCTTTAACGCATTGCTTTAATAAGAATGAAACGATTGGTTTATATTTTAATATCGATCTTATTTGGAGTTCTTTCTGCTATAGCCTTGGGTGAATTTTATTTTACACAAAAAATGGGAGATCCTGAATATTATATTCTGATGATCTGTATCATATGTGGTTTAATGTCCGTAGGCAGTCTATGGTATTTGTCCCAGAATATTTTTTCTAGTAATAATCAAAAGATATTGGAAAATGATAAAACAAAAGCAAATATGAGCCCAAAAGTTGCTGAAGAAATGGCTAAAAAAATAATTGAGGATGCAAAGATGCATCGAAAGTCCAGAGGTGAAGATAAAGATTGAATAAATTTTCTCTCACTTTTTATTAACTAAAGGAGGATTACCATGTATAAAATGACGAAGATACTTGTTACCCTAATTCTTTTTTCCATTCCAATCCTTGGCAAAGATGATTGGACTAAAAATAAAAAAGCTATTGCTGCTTCAATTAAAAAGCATCAGAAAGCACTAATCAGTATCAGTGATCAGATCTGGTCCAACGCGGAACTGGCCCTAGAAGAACATAAATCTTCAAAAGTTTTATCAGATTATGCCGAAAAGAACGGTTTCAATGTTGAGCGTGGTGTAGCAGGGATGCCTACAGCCTTTATTGCTACCTATGGATCCGGTCGACCCCGAATTGGGATCTTAGGTGAGTTTGATGCCAACGCTGGTATTTCGCAAAAGGCTCAGTCTACCAAAGAAGCATTGATTGAGGGTGCACCTGGTCATGGATGCGGACATAATTTATTTGGTACAGGTAGCCTAGGAGCGGCTATTGCCATTAAGGAACTGATTCAGAAAAAAAAGCTCAAAGGGACCATTGTTTTCTATGGAACACCAGCGGAAGAAACCATCTTTGGCAAAGTGTGGTTTGCTAGAGAGGGATTATTCAGCGACTTGGATTTATGTATGGACTGGCATCCAGGTGACGATGTGGAAGCGGGCACTCAGAGTAGTAAAGCTCTAATTGATTTTCGTGTAAAATACTGGGGGAAAGCTGCCCATGCATCCGCAGATCCTTGGAATGGCTTCAGCGCCGTTGATGGCATGGAATTATTGACCACAGGAATCAACTATTATCGTGAGCATATTAAACCGACAGCAAGAATCCATTACCAAATTGAGAAGGCCGGTGATGTAGTGAACGTGGTTCCGGAAAAGGCACAGATCTGGGTTCGTGTACGGGAAAATGATAGGGAAAGTTTGAATGTGGTATATGAAAGAGTCAAAAAAATGGCCGCTGCCGCCGCACTGATGGCAGAAGTGGATTATGATATTGAATTGATCTCAGGTATTTATGAAATCCTTCCAAATCGAAGTGGTGCCACACTGGTGCAAAACAATTTTGAAATGTTGGGACCGATTTTATATACTGATGAAGAGACTGAATATGCGAAGGCAATACAGCGGGCGACAGGAAAACCTGAAGTTGGGATGGATGGTGCCATTCATGCTTTGAAGGAAACAAAGCCAGCACAGGGAGGTTCCACAGATGTGGGTGATGTTAGCCAGATTGTTCCCGTGGTGCGATTGTCTACTCCGGCAGCGCCGAAGGATGCCCCTTGGCACTCTTGGGCAGTGGTTGCCTGTACTGGAATGTCTATTGGGCATAAAGGGATGCTCCAGGCATCCAATGCCTTAGGTATGACGATGGTGGATTTATTTGAAAATCCTCAATTAATCAAGGAAGTAAAAGCAGAATTCAAGGAACGCAAAGGTAATAGTAAATATGTACCTATGATTCCCCCTGGGCCACCACCGGTACCTAAGAAAAAATAAATCAATCCAAATTTTGCCTATACCTCAATTCACATCATACTTTACAGGAAATGCCACTGATAAAGAGGCTTTACCCAAAGGAGGTGTTTGCCTGATGGGAGGTGCTCGGGAAGATGATAATGCTATGCGCTGGTTTTTAAAACAGGCTGATGGGGGTGATATCCTTGTTTTACGCACTTCAGGATCGAACGGCTATAATGATTATTTGTATTCTGAATTACAGGTAAATGTTAATTCGGTTGAATCAATTGTGGTAAAAAATAAAGACGCAAGTTTTGATTTCCGTATTCATGATAAAATCAACAAAGCAGAGGCGATCTGGTTTGCCGGTGGCAACCAGTGGGATTATATAAATTACTGGCAAGATACGCCGATTGATAGTTTGATTAATATTGGTATCACAAAACGCAATATTGTTATTGGAGGTACCAGTGCGGGGATGGCTATTTTAGGCGAATTTGTCTTTAATGCTAAAAATGGGACAATAACTTCTTCGGAGGCTTTGGAAAATCCCTATCATCAGAGGATAGCTATAGATTCAACAAAATTTATTCGGACAAAATATTTAACTAGTGTAATCACTGATACCCATTACAATGATAGGCAGCGCAAAGGCCGGCATGTCACTTTCATGGCGCGGATCATTAAGGATTGGAATATCAATATACGCGGCATCGCCGCTGATGAATACACTGCTATCTGTTTTGATTCTGAAGGTAAGGCTAGAGTATATGGAAATAATTCAAGCAAGGATAATAATGCCTATTTTATCAAGGCTATTAATGGGAGGCCTGAAACTTGTGAATCCAATAAACCTTTAACTTGGAGTCGAGATTCTACTGCTTTACAAGTATATGAGTTGAAAGGGACGTTAAATGGCACCAACTATTTTAACATTAATAATTGGAAATCCGGCAGCGGTGGCACGTGGAATTATTGGTTTATTATCAATGGAAAATTCCATGAAAAACCTATTTAATATTTGTTGGTGTTTCCATTCAATAAGATAATCTGTAAGATTTCATGCATTGACATTTAGATGTAATTTTTCTTTATGAATTTTTCTATAGAACAAATTTTTTGGGTTATCCTGATTATGATTTCACTAGTGAGTATTTTAAGAATAATCAGGCAAAAAGGATGGAAGTTGAATAATTTTATCAGGATTGAGGATGTGAAAGATGAGGAGTAGATGGACTATATTATTAATTAGCTTGACGCTCCTTTCTTGTGTTTGGTTAGACGAAAAATTAAACGAAGATCCTTTGGAATTAGTTTTTACTATCCTACCTCAACTCAATCAAAATGCCGATGGTTACTATATATTGCCCTTAAATAGTGATGGAAAGCAAATAACAAATCACACCGTCTATACCTATGTTGGTGCTAGAGATTATAATGAACTTGAATATATCCATGCCGAAAATAAGACTGTCCATTGGATCTCAAATTTGTTTTGGGTTATGGATGATACGTTAGGGTATTACCGCAAGAGAATAAGATTTGAACAGGATTTTAGATACATCACTACGGATACATCTTATATCTACTCTGGGGATACCACTGCATTCCAAAAAACAGTAGGCTGTTGCTCAACGTCGGATGAAGATGGCATCGGTAGTACCATTTTAACGGTTATTTCCAGTATGCTTGGAGATACGCTTGTTTTGGAAGCCGGTACTTTTGATGAATATGATAACTTTCCTGAGGATACTTTGTATATTTCTGTTCCGATTATAATTACGAAATAAACTATTTTTATTTGAAAAATAAAGAATAAATCCTGATTACCCATTGACTTTTATTAGTCATGATATTTAGAATTCAGTTCACTACTTTTACAAATTTACACATTTGTAAAAGACCCTAAACAAGGAGGTAAGGGGATAGTTTGAATATATTGCGAATTTATTCAGTTGAATTTACTACGGGGGAATTCTCCTCTAATCAAAACACCTTATCTTCTTCTTTTATTTTGCTCATTTTTATATACCTATAAATAACCAAAAGGAGAAAATTATGTTAAGAAAAATATTTGCCATATCGATAACTCTGGCGTTATTCGGCTCTCTTGCTGCACAACAAAAGCCGATTGTATTAAGACAAGTAGATATTACACCCAAAGCGGGTATGGCCAGTAAACTGGAAAAAGGTCTGATGGACCACAATAAAAAATTCCATATGGAACAAGGTCACCCGGTTATAACCTGGCAAGTTCTTTCTGGGCCCAACACGGGAACTCTGATCCGATCCACACCGGCCGTCAATTGGGAATATTTTGATGAAAGTAATGATCCTCCGGAAGATCAAGTCCATTGGGCTAGATACGTTTCACCCCATGTTGAATCCACATCAGGCCAATACTACAACCGGTTTTTCCCCGACCTTAGTTCCAAACTCGTTTCAGCAGATGGAATTCCAAAGATGCTACGAGTAATGTCAGTAGACGTAAAAAAAGGTGCTATGAGTCGTCTATACGATCTATATGAAAAAGCGCAACAGGCAAGAGACAAAACTGGTTCTACCCTGAAAATATGGGTAATACGGACGATTGAAGGTGGTGATCGAAAATACTTAACTGCATTAATTGGTTTTGATAAATGGGCTGATAGAAATCCACAGGAAATTTCACTCTGTGACCGGATAGATGAGGCCTTTGGAAAAGGCTCATGTGAAAAATGGGTAGAAGAATGGCAAGAAATTGTCATAGAGCGTAAGGATGAAACTTGGTTATATCGTCCTGATTTAAGTACTATGAATTAAGATTAATTGGAGAAAATAGTGAAAAAATTTATCATCATAATTGCGAGCTTATTTTTTATAACAGCTTGCAATCAAAGTAATAATTCAACGAGTGGCGGTATTCAATGGGTTGGTGAAAATGAAATCGCGAATGCTTTTGTTCGTAAAGGAATATTTCACTGGTACAATGTTGAATGGGAGAAGTCGTATACATATTTCACTGGTGCACTTGAGCAAGATCCAACCTTGTTTGCACCCCATGTAGTTTTAGCATGGCTTTCTCCAGGTGAGAAAGAAACTATGCACGTACTTAAAGCGAAAGAACTTGTAAGTGGAAAGAATGAGAACTCTCAGCTTTTTGTTTCAATGTTGGATTTGAGAGGTGCAGATAATATGGAAAAAAGACATGCTATTTGGAAACAAATGCATGAGAGTCATCCTACTGGAGGTTTCATCCATTATCTTTACGCAAATACTAATCCAGATCCAAATGAAAGGATTAAAGAGTTAGAATCATTATTAGACCAAAAAAAAGCTGAGGATGGTTGGTACTATCACATATTAAATCTTCTTGGATATGCTCACTATAATAATGGTAATAAGGAAAAAGCAAAATCATATTTTGACGAATATGTTGACGTTTATCCAGAAGGCTATAACCCACATGACTCAATGGGTGAATATTATTATAATGAAGAGGATTATGAGACATCACTTGTTCATTATCAAAAAGCTTTAGATAATTATCCAATGTCTAATTCAGCGATTAACAAAGTAAATGAGTTAGTGGAAAAATTAGGTATTAAATAATAATACATATAACCAAGAGGAGATAAAATAATGAACCTTAAACTTTTGTTCAGAATTTATGCAGGCGTACAAACCGTCTTTGTATTAGGAGGAATATTTTCACCACAGGCAATGGTGGAATCTTTCGGAATGACATATTCCACTGAATTGTCAATGATGATGCAATTTGCCATGCTTGCTCAAGTATTTGTGATCATTATTACTTTTCAATTGCCTAATTGGCTGGGAGATAATCTTCCCAAAGCAGGTATGACTTATGCAGGAATTTCTGTATTACCTGTATTGCTTAATGTGTATCACATTGTTACGGACGTACTTCCTCTAACATCAGCTTTTTATATAGAAAATACCCTTTGGGTTGCTTTTGCAGCTTTGTTTTACATGAACAGTAAGAAATCATAAAATAACTAATCTGGAGAAAATGATGAAAATAAATCGCTTATTCACTGTTATCGTTTTGACTGGAATAATATTTGGCCAGTATAATCCTGATAATCACGTGGTAACAACATCGATGTACTATATGAATTCTGTTGAAGATGGATCTTGGACTGAGTTTTTTGAACTTGCGGAAGAAGAATTCACCAAAATGAATCGTGCTGATAAATACTTGGTTAGCTTGTTAGTATTAGGACACCGTCATTCTGGATCAAGGAACGAAGTAGTCCAAATTGCAGAATGGAAATCTATTGCTGATGCAGATAAAAACACGGTTGGACTGGCCGATATGCGGAAAAAGGCATGGCCCAATGAAGAAAAACGAAAAGCATTTAATAAGAAATACGGAAGATACTGGGAATCCAAACATACTGATCTGCACGTGCGAGAATTGGTGACCAGCAGGGTCAAGCGCAACAATAAAAGTACAACGGAGAATACTGTAGTCTCCGTTGTAGAATGGTACCTGAAACCGATGAGTGAAGTGGAAGGCGGTACAGTGGCAGAGCGAGAAGCCCTTTTTGATGAATTCCACAAAAAAGTGATCATGAGAAATGATAAAATATTAAGTCGC
>LUMJ01000429.1_pt1 | contig 11454 bp, 15 predicted proteins | sample 729631 | NCBI WGS metagenome assembly LUMJ01 (sample SAMN03860266, study PRJNA289734) | marine metagenome | biome: seawater column; feature: ocean; material: water; isolation source: Red Sea water column Station 22 - depth 500m | place: Saudi Arabia: Red Sea | collected 2011-10-15 | depth 500 m | reverse complement strand
ATATAAACCGGTCGAATTTCCCTTGGAATATTCGTGAGTTCTGAAGGACGAATTTGGGGTGAGTGACGGGAATTGAATTACTCATGACCAAAGCACTGGCGCGAATTATATAGCATTCGTGTGGACAGGAATAGACCAAATCGGGTCACCTGTCCGCAACATCCGCAACCTATCCGCAACCGCGGGATGCTCCGGACCCCGCCCCCCGACCTGTGTACTGCATCCTCCGTCGTTGTCATGAGGCCCCCTCACGAGACGAAAGGGACCCCAACGCGATGCGCAATGCACCGCAGGATAGCACTCAACTCATCACAAACCGATTACTCCCGCGCAGACAACCATTATTATTCATGACTGCCGTGGTTCCAAGTGAAAATCAAACTCAAGGATTAACTCCCAATTGATCGATAACTGCGTGCAATTCGTTCAACCGCAATCATCATGGCTGCGGTTCGAAGATCAGGAACATTGTCTTGATCGTTCCAGGTCATACTAATTGCATCGTAGGCGCCGCGCATCGTGTCTTCCAATCCTGAGCGGACGAGATTCATCTCCGTCGCCCCACTCATCACTGTGTTGCGATCGTCTTCTGGGAACGGTTGACCGGTCATCGACTCTATCCCCGCAATCAACCGCTCGAACTGTTTTTCCTGTTGGCGTCGCTGCATTCGGCCAAAGCGAATATGGGTGAGGTTCTTGATCCATTCGAAATAACTGACGGTTACCCCCCCGGCATTGGCACAGAAATCGGGAATGATGACCACACCGCTCTTTCTTAAGATCGCATCGCCAGCAGCTGTGACTGGCCCATTGGCTGCCTCAATAATCAGCGGAGCTCGAATTCTTGAAGCGTTGGTTTCGTTAATGACCCCTTCCATGGCAGCTGGGATTAGGATGTCGGCTTCTGCTTCCAGCAGTTCAGGGCCACTATCAATAAAGCCTGGATACCCTTTGATACTGCCTGTCTCAATCATGTGTTCGTACAGTGCGGCGATATTTATCCCTTGAGGATCGACGATTGCGCCATCTCTTTCTAAAACATGCGTAATGCAGCAACCATCGTCTTGACTTAAAAATAGCGTTGCGTGGTAACCGACATTTCCAAGTCCTTGAACAAGCACTCGCTTCCCACCAAGCCCAGCAGAGAGACCCGTTTTCTTGACATCTCGGCTATGTCGAAAAAACTCCTGCAGCGTGTATTGAACACCACGCCCGGTTGCTTCTATCCGACCAGCGATTCCACCCTTCCCAAGAGGCTTGCCTGTCACACAAGCCCATGCGTTGAGTTCGGTAGGATTCAGTCGTCTATATTCATCGGCCATCCACGCCATTTCACGCTCACCTGTCCCCATATCTGGAGCGGGCACGTTCTGGGAGGGACTGATCAAACCACGTTTCGCTAATTCCTGAGTGAATCGCCTGGTGATTTGCTCTAATTCGGGTCTTTCCCAGTTCCGCGGATCGATCACCAGCGCGCCCTTCGCGCCACCAAACGGAATCTCCATGAGCGCACATTTATACGTCATGAGGGCGGCCAGCGCTTCCACCTCATTTTGATCGGCAAAAGGTCCATAGCGAATACCGCCTTTAACCGGCTCAAAATGTTCGGAATGGACTGTGCGATACCCTGTGAAAGTTTGCCATCCCCCTCTCAGTCTCACCCCAAACCGTACGATGTAGGTGGCATTCGCCATCTTAATCTTTTCAGCTAGGTCGTCTGAAAGTCCGAGGAGACCCGCTGCGCGATCAAAATTTCTATCAACCGATTGAAGAAAAGATTCGTTGTCCATAGTTTCCCTGTTCAATGACCTAGCTTCTCCTTGTATTCAGTCACACCACTTTGCAACTTGTTTGTAACGTAGAACAATTTTATCCTTCTTGCATGGGCGGACAAGGAACACTCCCAAAAGAGCAATACACACAACAATCGCCTTTGTTTGGACTAAGTAATTCACCGCAAACCTCGCACTCATAAAACCTCTGGCAGGAATTCTGCGGCATTTCCTCAGTCTTTTTTGAAGTACACTTGGGGCACGTTATGACACTTCTAAGTTGCAAATATTCCCTCCCATTCATTGAGCCTTCACAACCACCCGCTGGTTTAATTTTTATGTTGGCCGTCCCCAACGTATAGATCGGTGCGCACAATTTTTTCCATTTTTGGCCTATCTCTTCCCAAACGACCGGACGTAGAGGAGAACATGCCACGCCTCATCTTCTGTCAGGACTAATGGAACAAATGAGGCCATATCTGTCCCTGGGCTTCCATGTTTTAAAATCCAAAACAATTCACCATCAGTCCTCGCCGCTTGCCATGCAGCATCTGTAAAATTCCTCGGGAGCTTGCCACGCAGGCCGGGAATTTTGCCGATGCCTTTCCCATCCTGTCCATGACAGGTGCCGCAAAACGCCTTCCCATGAAACATTGCTTTTCCCTGCTGAATATGTTCGGGCGTGGCGGGGAACGGGTTTGTCCAAGACCGTGCTTCGGTGAGTTGATCGACAGGGACTCGTGGTTTGAGAACGGCAGGGTCGGCGGCCTGACTTGGAAAAGCCCACAGGCTGTACACCAACAGCCAACACACCCAGAACATCGGGCTGGCCCACGGCACAAGGTGCCCCCCACGTGTCATGCTCTCATCGTCTAGAGGTAAAGAGAGAGCACGCATGTACTCTCTCAGACCTGCAAGTCTCACTTACTCAGTTCGAAAGACATGCCCCACGGAGTTGGGGATCGTGACGGTGCCATCTGGCACCACTTGGTTGTCATGCCAGAGATGGAAAATAATGCCATCCGTACCCATTGCGACTTTTGCGACGGCAGCGGCTTGCTCATCGGGCATATCTAAGACCTGGACACGCCCCGTGGCAATTTCCACCGCGTGATCATGAAAATTCCGATTCCACGTAATTAAGGGGACATTCTTCCGAGCCAGGTCTTTAGCGAGGAAATACTCAATGGCCACCAGTTTTGCCTTCGGATCCGTTGTCTTAAACAACAGACATTGGAGCACTTCATCAGAAATCCCCTTGCAGTAATGGTGGAAAGGACCGCCGAGTGTGCCATCGGCCATCATGTGAGGAGCTTGAACATGAATGGTGTATCCATCGGCAGGGCTACTCCCACCACTCATAGCAGGTGTGACAAAACTACTCAGCACGAGAATCGTCATAATGCCCGTAAAAAAGACCAATCTTCTTACCGTTTTCATCAGCACTCCTTTCAATTATGAATGAATCTATCACGCAACACCGCGAACACAAGCCGAAACGAGCGGGAATCAGGAAGTCGCCAAAAAAACACGGGCCAGCTTCCTCTGGAGCATGGCCCGTGCACTGGCGAACGCTTCGACAGCGCTCTCACTTATTGAATGATGTCACAGGCCCACGCGCGGTCGCCACAGCGGTCATCTCCAACCTTTTCGATCAGGGTGCGACGGAACAGCTCCCTCACAGGACGCGAGGGCCTTCCGATCCTTGCTGGCGTGATCTCTTCTGACAACAGATTGGGCTATAAATAGCACGGGCTTTTCCGAGCCCACTACGGTGTGTCATGAAGGCCAGCCTCACGCACCCCCGGTTGGTTACGAGCAATACCGCATCACTCGCGGTGGGTCTTGCAGCTGTGGTGGAGTGTGATCTTGCATCGCGATCCCTCCTTAGTGAACGCTGGCTCCACCATCATGATCATCTTGATTGCGGTGAGCCCCAGCATGGTGATTCACGAACCCGCTACAGGGTAAACGCTATGCCGTTTCCTCGTGGGTGTCAAGAAAATTGTTGAGACCATCAGAACCGTCACATCTGCCACTATGTGCCCCGGTCACCGCCCAGTGTGTCGCCAGAATAGAGCGGGTGTCGCAACAGCGTTGCAATGATGCCCCATCTTTGAAGAAGCGGACTGCACTGGGTATGAATTGGGGTTTGACTCAGGTGTGTAGGGAGCGCACAATTTGCTTGATACTAGCCGTCGATGAGGTGCCCATGGGGTTGCGCGAGTCGACAGCACTTTCACTTGGTCCGTGTGCGCGCTCAGCCAGCCCTTCAGGTGCATGACGGCCTGCAGGACTGATGTGCGTTAGGACACACGGAACAGAAAGCGGGCGCCAGCGTCACGCATCCGTGATGTGAGCACAGGCCACACTCTATACCAGAGGAGGAAAGCGATGCCCACCTTTATTGCTTTGTTTAACTGGACAGATCAAGGAATACGGGATGTTAAACACACCGCGGTCCGCGCTACCCAATTCCACACCGCCATCCAGCAGGCTGGTGGAGTCGTGAAAGACATCTACTGGACAATGGGGCGGTACGATGGCGTGATTGTGTTCGAGGCCCCGGATCACACCACTGCCGCGGCCATCCTGATGCAAGGAGGCGCACGAGGCAATATTCGCTCCGAGACGTTACCGGCCTTTACCCAAGCTGAGGTGCAGGACGTCTTAGCGAAAGTGTAAGCTTTGTTGCCCTTTCTTGGTATGGGAAAGCGGTGGGGTGACGTGCCTGCACAAACGTTGCGCGTGCGATTCACAGGCTGTTCGGTTCAGTGGGCTTGACGCCCAGCGACCCGCACTCAGTTGCTCGTTGGTCTGTCGGCAATTTCCACTTGACTTTTGCCTCATTGTAGGCGCTACCATGCCCATGACCGCATAGTGATGGGAGCCTAGTGATGAAACCGGGGTAGCTCGTTTTCACGCGGAACAACTGAAGAGTCGGACTCAACCCCCCTCAGGTGGAACTTGGCCTGGAGGGGGTTTTTATTTGCCCGCCCATTTCCTGACGTTGTCTGCGTCGACCGAGTGTCTTGTACGATCCAATCTCACACACAGGAGGGACCGATGCGTAAACGTGTCTTGATGTTCATCAGTGGCCTACTGAGTGGGGCCATTCCGCAAGTGGCCTGGGCCGAAGGCGCCGGAGGGAGTTATAGGGGCATTGCGACCCTCTATCATTTTTTTATTGCGCTCATCTTAATCTACGGGGTGAATGATATTTTTGGGAAAACAGTCATGTATTTTACCGCCCCTGTGATTTTGGTCGCGATGTATTTCGTTGCTGACTATGTTTCGGCGTAATGAGCCGTAGACAGGGATGCCTTGCATGGATTGCGCTGTCACGCGTGAACCTTGGCTTGGCCCGGTTATGTGCAAAGACGTTGGCCTTCATAATAATACACACGGGCACGATGCATTGCTGTCCTGTCTGGAACCTACTCGGCGTGTGTACGTGTTTATCATGGTAGACAGGGAGAACGTAAGATCGTAGTGACGGTGTTTGTGATCAAGCCCACAAACACACTCGGACGGTCTGCATCTTTTTGTTGGGTGTGTGAACCTGGTCTCTAGAAAGGGGAGCCTCATGGAACACATATGGTTGCGCACGCAGGCGAGGCGTGCAGGAAATTGGGGCATGATGGGGCTAAGCGTGATCGTGCTGTTGACACTCATTGGCCCATACCCAGTCGCCTCTCCACAATCTGCGATGGACCGCCAGCAAGTGGGTACCGTGCCCATCGGGCTGGGAGGCAGCCCAACCGCTTACACGATCCCTATTTATCAGGTTGGCACGCTCCGATACATCAGCACAGGTGTCGGCATCGAAGAACGTCGCGCCACCTATCCATCCTTTCCCCTGAAAGTAATTTTTGCCGACCGTTCAGGCGCGTATGTGACAGCGGTGGCCGTGGCCATTCTCAATAGGGAGGGGCAGACGATCCTGGAGTTCGCCCAAGAAGACATCGTGGGACCGTGGCTTCTCGTCGATCTTCCAAGGGGCTCCTATACCGTGAAAGGAACCCGAGCACACGTTCCACCCGTTACGAAACAGGTGCAACTACACGCATTGACACCCCAGACTATCTACCTCTCCTTTGCGTCGCAGGGGCCGTCTACAGAAAAATAGAAGAAGCACCTCGTGGGACACGTGTTTTTATCTTGCTTGTTCTGGGAAGTCGGTGAAGCAACATGCCTGAGCGAACGGTGTTCGCAACAGTCAGGAGATGAGCATGCCTATCGTCCATAGGCTCAAGGGTTGTCTCGATAACCATCATATCCAGTATGAAAGCATCCCTCACCGAGAATCCCATACCGCACTGGAAATGGTCGACGCGCTAAGAGTGCTGGAGAAGGATCTTGCCACGGTTGTGAAGAGTGTAATCGTGAAGGTCAGGGATGAATTTGTGATGATCATCCTCGCTGCGTCAGACAAAGTGGATTTCACACAACTCAAAGCTGTCATGCAGACACGTCCTGTCAGATTGGCCACAGAGGAGGAGTGCCAGACACTCTTCCCAGACTGTGACCCTGGAAACCTGCCGCCCTTTGGGAAACTCTACGGGTTACACGTGTATGCCGATCAAGCACTGACACAGAATGAGGAAATCATCATGCCAAGCGGTACATGCCGCGGGGCCATCAGGATGCGATACGGTGATTTTGAGCGACTCGCGCGTCCAACAGTGGTCCCATTACGCCAGTTGCCGGTGCAAGGGGGGCGGATCATGGTTAAAAATCTTGGAGTCATCGAACGGTGGATTCGCGTCATGCTGGGCAGCGCATTGCTGACTGCCGCAATTGTGATGGAGTGGCCTGTGGCTGGGAAAGTTCTCGTAGCGGGCATCGGGGCTGTCGCCTTTGTCACGGGTGTCGCCCAATACTGCCCAGCATGGAGGCTATTGGGAATTAACACTTGTTCGCGGACGACGAAGGGGTAGCAACACGGAGTCCAGCCTTCGGGCCGCCTCCTCATCGCGTCCGTTTTCCAATGTAGCGACTCGGTTTCTCATAGCGCATCGGCTGTGCTCAATTCTGAAGTGCCGCTTTGGTCTAGGGGTAGGCCTTTGCGAGAGGCAAACACTCGCTTGTGCAAATCGTCGAGCCCCGCTTTCGGCTCAATCGAGTCACCGCATGCTTATGGCAATCCTCCTGTCATTTCGTACAGCCTGAGTTGTTTGTCTTACCCGTCGGCATCGTAGTCTGACAAAAGATGACCCCACGGAGCGAGGCGATCCTTTCGAGATTTATCCCCGTCAAATTTGCTCCGGTGAAATCTGCACCGTGCAGGTTAGTCTCAGTCAGATTCGCTCCTTCAAGATTAGCCTCAGTCAGCTCGGTATTTTCCATTTGTGCTCTCGTCAAGTCTGCACCGACTAAATAAGTCCCTTTCAAGTTTGCCCCATTAAGGTAGGTCCCTTGCAGGTTGGCTCCTTCGAGATTCGCCCCTTCAAGATTGGCTCCATTCAGATCAGTCTCCGATAAATCGCATGCTGGACAATCTTCACCTGCCTTCACTTTTTCCAAAGCGGTCTTCTGCTCTCCAACCTCCGTCTTCTCCTCCGTATTTTGGGCTACCACCACTGATTTTTCTGCCTTATGTTCCAGTTGAGGCGGGGGCGGCACAGATTGCTCTTCACGGCATGATGCCATACCTAAACTACTGAGGGAACACAGCATGAACAAAATGATACGATGTCGTTTCATGGCCAAACCTTTGCCCACAAAAAAACCCGTAAGGGCTTATCCCTTCCGGGCTTTCTTCGCTCACAGTTTCTAACACTGAACAATCCGACGCTTACCCCATAGCAATATCATCCGTGTTAAGATTTAAGCTACAACATGAACACCTGATTCCCGTGGTACCGCAGAAGCAATGAAAAAAGTCTAGGCTTCACCGTCAGAAAAAGCAAGGATCCGAGCCAAACACTCGACGTGTGTGCCTCGCTCGGCTAGACTAGGATTCCTGACGACTGTCCCACGAAGGAGGAAGCGCGATGTGGCCAAGTCTTGTCACGCATCCCGGCTTGATTATTGGGACCTTCAAAAACTCCCGGTTTCCCCCGTATTTTGCCGCCTTACAAATATGGCCTTCGTTACATTTGCTTCTGCATTGACTTTCTATTTATGGGAGAGCAAGATTTTTTTAGCGAACATTTCCCCCAGAAAGGCAACACCGATTTTCTCAACATGCTTAGCCGACATCGCTTGACTTCAAAGAAAAAATCAAAAACGGAAGCCGTGCAATCTGTCACCTCCACGCGATTAGACAACGACAATATCCACATTGGCCCTAGTGATTATGTCCCTTGGCAAAAAGATAATAAAATCAGTTTTGTTCGGATGGAGGGCAAGCTCTTCGGTGATGTGCCCATGAATATTGAGCTTAGGCTTTCCGTGGAGGATTCGCCTAACTCTGCCGGGGTTGCGATTGATGCTATCCGTTGCGCCAAACTTGCCTTATGCCGTGGTCAGGGTGGAGTCCTCGAGGTTCCTTCAGCTTATTTCTGTAAATATCCTCCTCATCAATTCACTAATGATGAAGCCTTTCAAATGGTTGAGAGATTCATCGAAGACACCCAGATGCGCAGGAGGCCAGAACAGGGGAGAAGCTCTGGATTGAATGTCGGAGAGTCTAAACCAAAACCGGAGCCTGTTACGTAAGGTATTCAATTATTGCAACTGGCAAAAATCCTTGCTCGTAGAGCGAACGGAAAGCTTATTTTGGCAAAATACCTGAAATCATTTTCCATGAGTCTGTTTATCCTTGGTATAGGTGTGGGGATCGGCATCAATCTACTAGCAGCTCCGCCGATGCCTCCCATCGAGACTACCGATGTGCAGGCGAGATCCACGTCTGTGGGGCAACTGGCTCGGCTCTCTCCTTCCACACGTCAGGACATTCATGGGTTCAATCAGCACCTAATTGCCATTGCAAAAACGGTGAAGCCTGCGGTGGTGAACATCTCTGTGCATGGAACGGACCGTCAGAACCTGCAGGAATTTCCTTCCCCGTTCTTCGACGATCCCTTCTTTCGTAGGTTTTTTGGAGAACGCTTTCAACAAAAACCCCGCAAAATGCCCAAGCGTCAACGGCAGGGCATGGGATCCGGGGTAATTGTAAGCTCCGATGGCTATATTGTGACCAATCATCACGTCGTCGAAACAGGTGATGACATTCAGGTGGCATTGAGCGACAAACGAACGTTTGAAGCCAAATTGATCGGAAGCGACCCGAAGACTGACCTCGCCATACTCAAAATCGAAGCCTCGGATTTGCCATCACTGTCGTGGGGTGATTCCAGCATACTCGAGGTGGGAGAAATGGTTGTGGCTGTAGGCAATCCATTTGGGTTAAGTCAGACAGTCACGATGGGCATCATTAGTGCGGTGGGCCGTGCCAATATGGGCATCGTAGATTATGAAGATTTTATCCAGACTGATGCGGCCATTAATCCTGGAAATTCAGGTGGGGCATTGGTGAATTTACAAGGTGAACTGATCGGCATCAATACAGCCATTTTCAGTCGAAGTGGTGGATACATGGGCATTGGATTTGCCATTCCCAGTAACATGGCCAGAAGCGTCACACAAAGTTTGAAAGAGCATGGCACAGTGGTGCGCGGTTGGTTGGGGGTGTCAATTCAAGATCTCACTCCGGAATTGGCAGACCAATTTGACGCACCCGACACCACAGGTGCCTTGGTAACTGACGTGGTACAGGAAAGTCCCGCTGAGGCCGCAACGTTCAAACGTGGTGACATTATTCAAAAATATGATGGCCGCGTCGTGGAAAATTCGACCAAGCTCCGCACCTACGTCGCTAAAACCTCCCCGAAAACCAATGTGACCATTCGGATACGACGGGATGGGAAAAGCCGCACACTGACCGTAAAAATTGGGCAACTGCCGAACGATGTGGCGGCTCTTGGATCAGGAGGAACAACAGGGGAAAATCACGCGTTATCAGGTTTGACCGTTGAATCTGTCACGACAGGAGAGGCAAAAGGTGTCAAGGTGACCAGCGTTGCCCCGAATAGTCGTGCCGCCAATGCTGGCATCCAGAAAAGTGATGTTATTTTGGAAGTGAATCGCCAAGAAGTTGAAGATGTTGGAGGCTTTGCTAACATCACGAGCCAACTTAAAGAAAAAGACTCCGTGTTAGTTCTTCTGAGACGAGGCCGCTCCACCATCTTCTTGTCTATTGGGGGAAGGTAAGAATGTTATTTCACCTGAGGTTCTTGTGCTTCTCCAGTCATGGGCACAAAGGCCACCGGCAATAGTACATCCTTTTGCCATCCATCCTGCGCACGTTTCATGAGGATCAGACGTTGCACCCGTTTCCCAAGCGGCAGGATTAATCGTCCTCCCATGGCCAATTGATCTAACAAGGGTTGAGGAATATATTCTGGCGCAGCGGTTAGCATAATCGCATCAAAAGGTGCCTCCTTGGGCCAACCTTGATAGCCATCTCCTGCCCGAATCTCGACATTGTGTATTTCTAAATTGCTCAAGGTCTCTTTGGCCCGATCGGCTAGGGGTGCGACAATTTCGATACTGAAAACTTTGTCAACCAATTGAGAGAGAATCGCGGTTTGGTAGCCCGAACCTGTCCCAATTTCGAGCACGCGTTCATGTGGTTGAAGCTTCAATGCCTCGGTCATAAATGCCACGATATAGGGCTGCGAAATCGTTTGCCCAAATCCAATGGGTAAGGGATGGTCTTCATATGCTTCTTCCGCATCAGACTCCAAAACAAACCAATGCCGAGGGATCGTTCCCATGGCCTGAATAACACGGGGGGCAACAATACCTCGTCCCACGATTTGGTCTTGGACCATCTGAGCTCGTTCAGCTTGTCGCGGGTCATTGTTGATGAATGGTCCTCGTTCCATTCCTTGGCTCGATGCGGTAATGCCTATATAGAATCCCAGCCATACGATGAACCACAGTTTTCGTGTGTCCCTCTTTGTCACGATTCGGGTCTCAGACTCTCGGCAATCTCCGGTGCTATGGCTTTTACCTATTTCAGCCAATCGCCATGCAACGTCTTAGACGTAAAGTCCATAGGAAAAGGGACCACATGGGTATTGGGAAGAAGATGAGAAATCGGTTAGCTATCGTCAATCTTTCTCTCTAGGAAAAGTGTGCGCCTCCCTGTAGAAAAATTCAAGAATCCGGTATAGAGTGGAGGGGATTAGGAGGCGCGACCATGGTTCCATGCACCACAACCCATCCCGGCTTGATCATTGGCGTCCGCCGGATTGCCGCCTTTCTGCATATCAGTCAACGCACGTTTTATCACTGGGTGCACCGACACGGCTTGAATGCCGTGAAGTTGCCGGATGGGCGCTGGGCGTATTCACCGGAATTGCTCCACATCTGGCTGCTGGCACGATACCGCTGTGTGCAACAGCAGGATGCAGGACCGGGCAGATCCTAGGCGGGTAGCTCTTCCTTATCCCGAACAATCACGCATTCGACGCACCTTGGCGCGTTTCTGACAGACATCGGAGCAATACTTTGCACTTTGGCGGCTCGCAACAAAGACGGCGCCACACCCGTAGTCTGTTATGGGGCACTGCCGATGGAGCCCCGCACTCTGCAGATCCATCTGCAATTGTAGAGCAAGTCCTGAGACCAGCGAGGGAACACTCCAACAAGTGTGCCATCCTTCTGGATC
>LUMJ01001249.1_pt1 | contig 11457 bp, 14 predicted proteins | sample 729631 | NCBI WGS metagenome assembly LUMJ01 (sample SAMN03860266, study PRJNA289734) | marine metagenome | biome: seawater column; feature: ocean; material: water; isolation source: Red Sea water column Station 22 - depth 500m | place: Saudi Arabia: Red Sea | collected 2011-10-15 | depth 500 m | reverse complement strand
TATTTTCATATACTGTAGCAATTTCTCCAATTCCGCTCAATGTTATACCTGGAGAATGGTTTGCACTAACTTGTACAACTGAAAAGATGGCTGCAGATGTAGCTGCAGGCATTGGACCATTCTGTAATCATGAAAATGAAATATATCTTTGGGCATGGTATTTTCTTACTGCAATTGCATTTAGTGGTACCATAATGAAGCTAACCAAAACTTCTATGAATGAATAGTATTGATAAAGTCTATAATTATTTCTGGACCACCAGCAATAGGAAAAACAACTATTGCTAAAGGACTTGCAAAAGAATTCAATATTGAATATCTAAGTGGTGGTGATATACTAAAGGAGCTAGCTGGGGAGCAAGGATTTCAAACACAAGGTGATGATTGGTGGGATACACAAGAAGGAATAAATTTTCTTGATCAGCGTAAAGAAAATCCTGAATTTGATAAAAATGTAGATAATAAACTCAAAGAACTTTTTTCTAAAGGGGGTATTGTTGTAACTAGCTACACACTTCCCTGGATTGTTGAGGGCGGAATTAAGATTTGGTTAGATGGATCTAAAAAAAATAGTGCACTAAGAATGACTGCTAGAGATAATTCATCAATAATTGATGCTTTAGAAATTGTACAAAAACGATACAATGAAAATAAAATAATTTACAAGGAATTATATGGATTTGAATTTGGTGAAGATCTATCCGTATTTGATAAGATTATTGAAACTGATGAGCTTAATGTAGAACAAGTTCTTGAAGTTGCAAAATCAACTGTGAGGAAATTTTTTGACACTAAAACAACTTGAGAATCTAATCACAATTGATGAGGACATCACTGATGATCAGTATGGTACATACTATGATAAACGTACAGTTGAACAATTGCTAAATTATGGTCTTATCTTACTAGACAAACCAGCTGGTCCGACTAGTCATGAAGTTGTTGCATGGTCAAAACGAATTCTAGAAATTTCGAAGGCTGGACATAGTGGTACCCTTGATCCACAAGTTACAGGCGTACTTCCATTAGGTCTTGGTGAGGGTACAAAGGCTTTAGGCGTTCTACTGCTTGGTCCGAAAGAATACCATGCATTAGGTAGATTTCATTCATTACCATCAAAGGAAGAACTTGAAAATATTTTAACAGAATTCTGTGGAGATATATATCAAAAACCACCTCAACGTTCATCTGTATTAAGGCAAACACGAGTTCGTGAAATTTTTGAACTGGAATTACTTGAACAGAAAGAAAACCTGGTTTTAATCCGTGTGCTTTGTGAGGCAGGTACCTATATCAGGAAATTAATCTATGATTTTGGAGAAGTGCTAGGAGATGGTGCCACCATGATTGAACTAAGACGAACTCGTGTACATCAATTTCATGAAAACTATCCATTAGTTACTCTTCATGAAATTTCTGATGCATTTGCAGATTGGAAGGAGAAAAATGATAGTACAAAATTGTCTACTATGATACATCCAATAGAGCATACATTAAGTGAGATTAAATCAGTGGTCATACGTGATTCTGCCATTGATGCACTATGTCATGGTGCACAATTGGCCATCCCTGGAATATTACAAATTTCTCCAAATTTACAAAAGGATGATCTTGTTGGCATTTATACACAAAAAGGGGAGATTGTAGCACTTGCACAATCTTTGATGCCTGAAGATGATATCAAAGAAAAAACAAAAGGATATGCATTTGAGACACAACGAATAATCATGGCACCAGGTACATATCCAAAAAGCTGGAGATCACGATCAACAATTAAAGAAAATATTACTAATACTTAGAAATATGAAAAACGTACCTAGAGGTCTTATAATTGCAATCTTAGTTGGGATGTTAGCAGGTTTGATACTTGGATTTTTTGTAATTACACAATCTAATCATGAACAATTAGTATTTCATGAAGGTTATTCTATTTCAATTGTAACAGAAAAGATTGATTTTGAATTAGGAGAGCAGATTTACATTAAGATTGTAAATTCTGGTACCATGCCACTAACATTTTCTGATTCCTCATACGGTTTGAAGATAACGGGGCTTGACGGTATATTATATTATACTCCAATAGCGGCTCAAGTAATTTCTACACTTGAACCAATGGATGAAAAAACGTTTGTTTGGGATCAGAAAAAGATGGACGGTTCTGATTCATTAGAAGGAAGATACAAAATCATAGTTGAAGGATTTGATCATGAAAACAATAAAGTGAAAAAATCCATAGTCATAAACCTTCTAAAGTAAGCTGTTCAGAAATCTATATGGCGAATAATCAATGCCGGGGTCGCCTAGCCTGGTAGGGCGCGCGCCTGGAATTCTATAAAACCATAAAGCGCGTTCTCGCAAGGGATCGAGAGTTCAAATCTCTCTCCCGGCGCCATTACATAATATATGGCAAAGCCTAGTGTTATGAATGCAAAAATATGACATCACAATTATTGGTGGAGGAATATTAGGAACTACCATTTCATATTGGCTTTCTACGCTATATGATCTAAAGATTTGTGTTGTTGAAAAAGAACATGATATTGCAATGCATTCTAGTACACGCAATAGTGGTGTAATTCATTACCCATTTTACTTAGATTCCAAACGCAAGAAGAATTTCGCTAGAGCAGCATTTCTTTCTCATGACATGTGGAAGATATTAGCCTCTGAAAATAGCATTCCTTGGGTTCAAGGTGGAACGATTGAAATTGCGCTAGATGAAGAGCAACATAAAACTCTTGAAAAATATATGGTCATGGGAAAAGAAAATGGATTAACTGAAGAAGATATTTCAATTCTTGATTCTAGCGAGCTGAAGAAAAAAGAGCCTAACCTGAGTTGTTATTCAGGTCTTTATTGTACTAAAGAAGGTTCAACAAACTATGGTTTACTAACAAAAACAATCTCAGAGTTATCCAAAAATAATGGTGTATCTTTTTTAGTTAAACATAATGTGAAATACGTCGAAGAAACATCTAAAGAAGTTAACCTAGTATTCTCAGATAAATCATCACTAACATCAAATTTTGTAATCAATTGCGCTGGGGGAAATTCTCTTGATGTTGCGAAAAAATTCAGATTATTAAATGGTTATTCAGATCTTCATTTTCGTGGTGAATACTGGGTAGCTAATTCTGATATCGCCAATCTAGTTAAAACAAATATCTATACGGTACCGAGATATACACAGTTTCCATTTTTAGATCCACATTGGATTAAAAGGGCTAACGGTGAAACTGAGATTGGACCAAACGCTGTTCCTGTTGATTCACCAGAGGCATATGACAGCTTTATTACAGATATTTCAACTGCTCTTTCAAAAATCACAGATATTGTTACTGGCAGTACAAAGAAGCTTCTTCTAAATCCAGACTTCATTTCTTTAGTATCTAAGGAATTCCTTAGCTCAATTTCTAAATCCGCTATGGTTGAAAGGGTAAAAAAATTCATTCCTGCAGTAAAACCAGAGAATTTTCCAAAACGTGGAACGTCAGGTATTAGAACGCCAGTAATTTCACCCGATGGAGATTTTGTATCCGAAATGATAGAAGTTGAAGGCAAAAATTCGTTTCATATAGTTAATTATAACACGCCTGGTGCTACTGGCGCCCCTGCATATTCAGCCTTCGTTGTGAAAAAATTACAGGAGAAGGGAATTTTGAAGCAACCTAAAAATCAAAAATACTCTATTTGGGATTTCAATAAAATTATTGAACAGGCTTAATACCCATTTCATTTACAATTTTTTGTTGTTACCTGATAAATGCTCAATTAGGGAGGGAAACAAGGACTGTGTTAACCCACCAGAATATCTAATTACAGTAGCATCTGGTGCTGATGAATTTATGATAGGAATTACATGTGAAAAACATAAAGAATCTGTTTCATTAAAAATAGGCTCACTTCAAAATGATGGAAAGATACCAAAGGGAACAATCAAATTTGAAAACCTCAAATCTGTACAAACAGATTGCATTCGTGGAGATCCTGACGATTTAATTCAGCTATAATTAGTATTCGACAAAAATTCATTTGCTTTAGTTAACACATCTTTCGCATTTTCAAATGTAGTTTTTTTTAGAGCATTATCATATTCTAACCAAATATAGTCATTATGTTCATGAGATATCTTGATATTTTTTTCATCAGTTTTTGCCAAGAAGAAAATAACTTTTTTATGAATATCTTCTTTTTTGAATCTAAAATCATATTCTACAGATTCCTCAAAACCATCTATAAATTCAATATTGGTAATACTTGTCTCCTCCTTTGTTTCTCTTTGTGCTGTTCCATGTGGTGTCTCATTTTGTTCAATTTTACCCTTAACAAAATCCCAGTGTCCCTGTGGGTACTTCAACAATAGGAACTCATTTTTACCAGAATCATTTCTAAACAAAACAATACCAGCAGATTTTTCGATTCCCATGTTGGGATAGATTTTATCTCAGCTTATTTACCTATACGCCTTTTTCTCTTCTGGAATGTGCGTATAGCTCGCATAAGATCAATTTTTCTAAATTCTGGCCAAAAAATATCTAGGAAAACCAATTCACTGTATGCACTTTGCCACATCAAAAAACCACTCATTCTTTTTTCACCAGATGTTCTTAAAATCATATCAGCTGAAGGTTGAGGAAGATGTGATGTATACAAATTTTCCTCAATAATGTCCTTGTTGACGTCTTTTGCATCCAATTTACCAGCCTTTATTTTAGTGCCAATCTTTTTTACTGCATCAACTAATTCATTCTGCCCACCGTACGCGATTGCAATGTTAAGAAAATGATTACTGTAATCCTTTGTAGCATTATCCAATCTAGACAGTACATCTTTTATCGAATCTGGTAATAGTTCAATTCGTCCTATTGCTTTCACTCTCATCTCATTTTTATGAATTCTAGGATCATTGTACAGTTTTTCCAATCTTGTTTTGATTAAATCATAGATATAATCAAGTTCCTCATTTTTTCTATCCAGATTTTCAGCTGATAAGACATACAAAGTTATAATTTTTATATCAAATTCTTCACACCAATCAAGAAGGTTTTCAACTGCATCTGCACCTTTAAAATGACCACGTTCCTGCATAATCAAATTACGTTTTGCCCATCTACGATTGCCATCAAGTATTATTGCTATGTGATTAGGTCTATCACCCTCAACAACTTCCTTTTCTAATCTTTTTGCATAGAATCTATAAAGTCCAGATGCATTCAACATAGCATCTAGTATTCCGTTAATAGTGAATCACCTTTCATATTTTTTGGAATTAGTTCGAGACAGATATGTGTTATTATGGTATGACTCTGGATAGAATAAATTTATTGATCTATCTCTCTACTTCCTTTCTTTCTATATCGACGTATCAAGAGAGTAGCAGAGGCCGCTGTAACGCCAAAACCTGCAACTAAAGGAAGGATCAATGAAAATGAATTTTCTCCATACATTAGGATGTTTGTAAACTGATGAACAGTAGGATACAACGCAACCAAGACGATTAATCTAAGAATATCACTGATGTGTCTTAATTTTCTGTTTAACCAATTACTGAATAAAAGTCCTACAAATATTGTTCCAATACCGATCCACAAGAATGGAATCATACCGGAAACAAATTGTCCTATCACTACCGTGTCTGTAATTAGATTAAGAATTCCCAGATCTACAGGAATGTTTTCTGTACTTACAGTAGTTATACCAGCTGGAACGTAAACATTCTAGTGAACCCTTCCGGCGTAGGTTTCGCCCAGTTAGACCATGCTTTATCAATGTCAAACGCTCTGATCAAAAATGCACCGCCAAGAATAGTAACTAGTACGGCAAAAATCTCAGCGTTATATCCAGTAACAGCCCCAATTCCACCGATTAGTAACAAGATTCCTGGTACACCTAAAAAGAACTTTGAGTATTTTGGATTGTACATTACTAACTTTAGGAATTTACCAAAGACAGCGTAGGAATGCTCAATTGTTCTACTAACTTGCATAACTACTCTTTGTACTGAAACGATTGGGATTATATTTTGAATTACAGGTATAACCATCTCATCATCTTCACCATCTGAAACTATAACAGCTCCATTTGCAGAAAATTTCTTTAATACTGACTTTATCTCTGAAGCAACTTTTTCATCTGCTTGTACACCACGGTTTTCTACACCAGCAACTGTGATTACTTGCGCTTCGTATCCTTTGCTTACCAAGTCTTCATATGTCTTAACGGCAAAAAATATTGAATTAGAATCTGCATCTTCAGGATCCTCAAGAGCTAATCTTTGTGCTGCCTCAATACATGCATCTCTTCCAACCACAGGAGTAGATATTCCAGTCTTACTTCCCACATCATTATCTCTATCTACACAGATAACTAGCAGTTTGTTTGCTGTAGTAGCCTCAACATCTTTTACTAGTTTCCCATTTTGTGACATCTATATTATATGTCTAAATTAGTTTTTAATGGTTTCCCACCATTCTTACTATGAAATTTAGTACTCATCTATAATTATGGTCTAGAATCATCTGATTTTTTTGCCCAGTCAAATGATTCTGTATTTGCAACAACAATAGTTTCTGTAATTTTGTCATTAAGTTTTTTCAGTGAGCCAATATAGTTTACATAACTTTCACTCCATTCTTGTGTAGCACCACTGTTAGTTAGTTCTATTATCAAAGAATTAATCTGTGATGAAGAAATTTCTGCAATAGTTATGTATTCATCAGGCTCAATTTCACCGTTCATTAGTTTTTTAAACGAATCATCAATACCTGTAACTTCCATCGACGCTCTTTCTTTTGTAATATCGAGGTGGTGTTCAAAATCAGAAACTGATATTTTCATTGTTGTATCTTCTGGCAATAGATAAACCAGAAAACTGGCAGCAACAACACCCACAAGAATAGCTACAGTTACTGCGATTCCTTTTTTTGACGCCATGTCTAAATTATGAAAATGTATTATTTATGTTGCAAACCTATTGGAATTATGTTGTTAGAAAAATCCCTAAATTTTCCGGTAATTATTTAAAAACTGATAAATTTCATAGTATAACGAAAATCAGTTAAATAGTATTGGACTTTTTCATAAAAAATCATGTAATCATCTAGTTTCTAGTTAAAAAAAATTTACAGCAGTATCCTAAATACGACTTTATTTTTGAAAGGTTAGAATGACAACCGCATATTGTGTAAAGTGCAGAACAAAGAGGGAGATTAAAGATCCACAAGAAACTACGCTAAAGAATGGAAGACCTGCAGTAAAGGGTACTTGTCCTGAATGTGGCACTAACATGTTTCGTATAGGAAAACCATAGAATCTTCTTTTTATCTAAACCCATATAGGGGAACTAGGCTTTCCTTTTTTGATGGCAAAAGCGGACTATGAGAAGTTATTAAAACGAATTGAAAAGAATTTAATCAAAGATTCAAAAGCCGTAGAGAATAGATTTGATCTTCCACCAGTTGATGTTATGTGGGAAGGACAAAAAACATTCTTGAGAAATTTTACAGAATATCCGAAGATAATGCGTCGAGATCCAGCCAAACTATTACAATATTTATCAAAGGAATTTGCAGTTCCTGCTGAAAGGGTTGGTGATAGTGCCATGTTTATAGGCAAAAGAGATCCTGATGATTTTACACGACTTCTTAACATCTATGTCACTGATTATATCAAATGTATGACTTGTCAAAGTCCTGATACAAGAATAGAGAAGGAAAAAAGAATTAATTTTCTTATCTGTGAGGCATGCGGAGCAAAATCCACAATTAAGGGTAAATACGCTTAATGTTTTCTGCACGCCTGATTAGGCATAAGGATTCAAACATGTTGAATATATGTGATAAGGATCTATTGGGGAAAATACTCAATCGCGATAATTTTAGGCTCAAAATAAGTGAAGAATATTATGCTGACAAAGTTGTAGAGAAAGAGGAAGCAAGAGATCTTTTGCAAAAATCAAATAATATCAATATGGTTGGAAAGGAGATAATTGATCTATCTGTAAACATGGGAATTGGATCACATGAGGGTGTTAAAGTAATAGATGGGGTTCCTTTTCTCATTGTTTTCAAAATGTAAATCATCACAATTATATACAAAAATTTGTAATTTTTTCTATGGGTAAGCGTAAAGTCTTAAACGAGAGCGCATTAAAAGAATTACAACTACCTCAGGAAGGCGAAATGTTTGGTAGAGTAATCAAACTTCTTGGTGGAGAAAATCTTTTAGTAAAATGCGCTGATGGTGTTACTAGAAGAGGTCGAATTAGAGGAAAATTAAAACGTAGAGTGTGGATACGTGATAATGATATTGTTATAATTGCACCTTGGGAATTTGGTGAAGGAGAACGAGGTGACATATTGTGGAGATATACATTACCACAAACAGATTGGTTGAAGGAAAACAATCACATACCAAAAGATTTCTAAATTTTTGATAAATGAGTTTTGAAAAATTAATTAGAATTCCAGAGGACAGAGTCGGTGTTCTAATAGGCAAGTCGGGAAAAATAAAATCAAAAATTGAACAAACCTGTTCAGTGAAATTATATGTTGACAGTCATAATGGTGAAGTTCAAGTTTCAGGTAAAATTAGTGATGAACAATTTAAAATTTTTAAAGCTCTAGAGATTGTTACAGCAATTGGTCGTGGATTTTCACCACAAAAAGCTATGAGATTACTTAAAGGTGAAAATACTTTACATGTAATTAATTTACGTGAATTCGGTGGAAAATCTCCAGAACAACTTGAAAGATTCAAAGGGAGAATAATAGGTGACGGCGGTAAGGCGAGAACTAATATGGAAAATTTGAGTAACTCTAACATCACTGTTTATGGAAAAACTGTATCAATCATTGGTGAACCAACACAACTAAAACTTGCTGTTGATGCAATTGAATCACTACTAAGTGGAAGCATGCATGGGCATGTTTACAAGAAAATTGAATCCGCAAGAAGGCAAGAAAAATTTGCTAGACTACAATTATGGGAAAATCAAGATGTCTTCTAAAGAAACTTTTAATCAAATTTCTCCTAGTGAGTTTTTTTACCGTAACCGTGACCTCGCAGGCTTTAGTAATCCAACCCGGTCACTTTATACTGCAGTACGTGAGTTCGTGGAGAATTCCCTTGATGCATGTGACCATGGTGGAATTTTACCAGATGTTCACATGTCGATAAAGGCTGTTGATGCAGAAAAACCTGATCCGAAGCAGTATATCCTCACCGTTAGAGACAATGGTCCTGGCATTGAATCTAAGCATATTCCATTAGCATTTGGTACAGTTTTGTATGGCTCAAAATTTGGACTGAAACAAGCAAGAGGAATGTTTGGGTTGGGTGCAACAATGGCAATTCTTTATGGTCAAATTACAACAAACAAGCCTGTTAAAGTTAAGAGTAATGCTGATGGAAAAACTCGATATGATTATGAGATGCTTTTAGACATACAAAAAAACAAACCGGTAATTTTAAAAAAAGAAGAAAAGCCAACTTCTGAAACAGGATTAAGTGTTAGCATTTGTTTAGAGGGTGATTATGCAAAAGCAGGTTCCAAGATACGTGATTATGTATACCAAACCTCACTGATAACGCCATATGCTACAATAACTTTTGATGATCCAAAGGGAGAGAAGTACAGATATACCAAAGTTATCAGAACAATGCCACCAGCACCAACAATCATCAGACCACATCCACATGGAATTGATGTTGAAACCATTCGCCGAATGCTGTCAGACACTCATTATCAAATTCCAACAGTTGATGACAAAATGATCTCAAAAGTTAAGAAAGAGTTAGGCGTCTCCAACAAAAATCTTAGTTATTCAGAAATAATGAATAAAGCTCAAAAAAAATGGAAAACTTTGACACGACCTGTTCGTGTAGTAATTGCTATGATGTCATTTTTAAAAATGGATTTTGAAAAATTAAGTAAAACTACAATTGAAGATATTGACATAGGAAATAAGAAACTAACCTATTGGGATTTTGGGGAATCACAATCTATTTCCATTGATATGGACCCTGAGAGTGAGTATTACAAGCAAATAGCAAATACTGTACAGGGTGAAACATTAACCTCATTTTTAACTAAACGTTTTCAGAGAGTTGGGAATACTACAGCTCAAAAGTTTGCTGAATATTCAAAATTCAAACCTGAACACAGAATTGGTACTATGACAAATCAAGAGCTTGTAAAACTTACTGATTCACTACAATCATTTGACGATTTCATGGCACCTGATCCAAGCTGTTTGGCTCCTTTAGGTGAGTCACCATTGGAAAAAGGTATGCAACGATTTTTTGAGCCAGATTTTCTTGCAGTTGTACAGCGTGGGGCTTCAGCTTATTCAGGATTTCCGTTTGTCATAGAGATGGGCATTGCATATGGCGGAAAAATTTCTAGTCGTGGAATGAAAGTTTATCGGTTTGCTAACAGAATTCCACTTCTTTATGATGAGGGAAGTGATGTAGTTCTAAAAGTTGTAAACGATACTGATTGGTCACGCTATAAAATAAAAGGAGATCCACCATTGGTGATAGTATCACACATCTGTTCTACACGAGTGCCTTACAAAACAGTAGGAAAAGAAAATGTAGCGGATAGGCCTGAGATTGAACGTGAATTAAAACTGGCGTTACTATCTCTATCTAGAAAATTATCTTCATTTATGTCTAAAAGAGGGCAAGCTGAAGCTGCCATTAAGAGAAAGAATCTTTATTCAAAATATATTCCACTGATAGCACAATTTTGTACAGAGCTTGCTGGTAAAAAGAAAGAACCAAATTATAAGAAGATGATTACGGAGGAACCTATAATTCCTAGCCGCTCAGTGAGCAATATTGTATATGATAAAAAAATACGGCAGTACATACTTGGTTCAAATACGGCAGTTAGAAGTTCTAGAAATACATCACAACTTCGTGCATTCACTCAATTAATGTGGCTAGCATTTTTTGCTAATAGGTTGACAGGACAAAAAAAATCTTCAACTCTTCGAGATGTGTATTATTCCTCTCAAGCATTCGCGGTTGATTTTGAAGACCAATCTGAATCTGATAACATAATCGTTGACCTAGAGGCGGTACTTTCATCACCAAGAGAATCTTTTCATGTATTTCCGGAAGAGCGTAGTAGTGTGTTTGGTGACTTGACAATAGAATACACTGTTCCCGGTTATGAAGGGAAAAAAACAAATTTGTCTGATCATCCGGATGGCTATGCCATAGGTCCAAGTCTTACCTCTTCAGAATTTACAGAAACTAGTGCAGAGGTTGTAATTGCAATTGAGAAGGGTGGTTTGTTTACTAGATTTGTTGAAGAACAAGTTGATAAAAAATTCAAAGCAATTATAGTTGATACTGGAGGTCAGGCTCCTCGTTCAACTAGAACATTGTTAAAAAGACTTCATGATGAGTTGAGTCTTCCTGTTGTTATTTTGACTGATGGTGATGTTT